>ODAI013204152.1_pt1 | contig 219521 bp, 186 predicted proteins | sample 1539321 | NCBI WGS metagenome assembly ODAI01 (sample SAMN02144231, study PRJEB22623) | gut metagenome | biome: sheep rumen | host: Ovis aries | place: New Zealand | reverse complement strand
TGACTCGGCAAATATATTTGACTTGCAAGGTAAACCATATTGATTTGCACGGTAAACAATATTGACTTGCACGGTAAAACACATTGACTTGCTGTTCCTTGGCATAGGTAACGGGGCGGCAAAGCGGTGCACTTGCAGGTGAAAAGTCATCGGATGAAAATGGAAACACGAATGGCCGTTCTTGTCCACAAGGAATATTTGCACACGGACCGCCGGCGGCTCCCACGAACAATCACTATGTCATTCACAAAAAAGTATTCAAGATATTCATGGGAATCATGCTTAAGACAAGTACCAGAACACGAATGGCTGGCACCGCCGACGGCAGGACGGTCATAGAAGGACAATAGCAAATCGGATTGAAGAGTCGCCCTTTGCGGTGAAATTCCGCTTTTGGTCTCCTTTATGGGTATATTTTGCCATCATCGCATCAATAAACTTGCAAAAATCATCTGCGTACAAAAAATACAGAAGTTACCTTGAACGAAATGAATAACATTGTTCTCGGTAAACATTAGCGGTATTCTTTAGTGAAACTTGTCGTGTAGCAAATAAAAGATACCAACAACATCGCCAATCACCTATTATTCAAATAATTATCACAAAACATGGCTCATTGAACTCACGTTATTATACTTTCCGATTCTACCTACAACTACCCTAATTCTCTTTATAGACATAAATAATTCGATTCTATATTGTTAGTTTATAGGCATAATGGCCAATCATAATCAAAGTTTTTTCGTATATTTGCAGTACAATTGCAAAAGAATATGAAGATATTACATACTAGCGACTGGCATCTTGGCCATACGTTATATAACTATGACAGGACGGAGGAACAGATGGTGATGTTACTCCAGATGGTCCAAATCGTCAAGGAACAAAAACCCGATGTGTTTTTACTTTGTGGTGACGTATATCATACCCCAAATTCGTCATCGGCCGTACAGACTATGTTGACGAATGCTCTGTTAGAAATCCACAAAGCAAACCCAGAGATGGTGATTGTCATGACAGCCGGTAATCATGACAGTGGTACCAAACATGAGATTTTTCAAGCACCTTGGCGTGAATTGAATGTATTTGCTATCGGTCAATTAGAAAAAGAAAACCCTGAAGCACACATCATTGAGGTACCAAACAAAGGATTCGTAATCGCAGTACCTTATTGTGCAGAAAGGAATATACCTGCGGGATTCTTTCAGCGGTTAACAGACCTTGTAAATGAAAAGAACCACGAGGGACTGCCTGTGATAATGACGGCTCATACAACTGTCAGAGGCTGTGATTATACAGGGCATGACCATATCACAGAAGACGATGGTGAGCACCAATCGACCATCGTAGGAGGCGTAGATGCAATGTCTCTGGAACAGATGGGTGAAGGGTATGACTATCTGGCACTCGGTCATATACACCATGGGCAGTACGTGCATAGTGGCAAACACAATGTAAGATACTGCGGTACACCGCTGCCCGTGAGTTTCGATGAAAATTTCGCCCACTCAGTTAGTATCGTGGAAATTGGCAGACACGGCGAAAAGCCAATGGTAAAGGAAATTGAGATAGAAAACCCACATCCTTTAGTGACTCTGCCTACAGATGGCTTTACATCATGGGAAGAAGCCAAGGAGTTGTTGGCACAATTCCCTGCTCATATTCCTGCATACATCCGTCTGAATGTGGAAGTGGAGGATTTCCTGCCATTAGAGGCTCAAGCAGAGGCATCATTGCTTGTAGAAGACAAAAAGTGCCGATTCTGTTGCATCAATGCAAGACGTAAGGCTGTAAAACGAGCAAAGGCTAAGATACTTAGCGTTCAGGAGTTCCAAGCGGAAGCCCCCATTGATATTGCCAAAAGATATGCCGAGGATATGGGTATTGATTTTGACAGTGAGATGCAAGAGATGTTTAATAAGATGGTAGCGATGGTGACAGATGAGTCACGAAATGATTAAAGGAGGCGAAGGCGATGAAGTTAAAAAAACTGACCATACATAACATTGCATCTATTGAAGATGCCATCATTGATTTTGAGGCACAACCTTTGGCTGACAGTGAGGTGTTTCTGATAACAGGTAAGACTGGTGCGGGAAAGTCAACCATACTGGATGCCATCTGTCTGGCATTGTATGCAGATACACCACGTTTAGATGCCACCAAGATGCAGGGTGATACACCTGACGGGGAAAAACCTGTAAAGATTGACGATCCCAGACAACTGATGCGCAGAAACACAGGTGAGGCCTTTGTTACATTGACATTTATCGGTAGCAATGGCATCAACTATGAGGCCACATGGTCGGTGGCACGAGCCAGGAACAAGGCAACAGGCAACCTAAAGTCTAAGGAGTGGCAGTTGCGGAATCTAAATACCAACCTCTGCTTAAACAAGGACAAGGAGATTCGCGAAGAAATATATGCTGCCATCGGACTTGACTTCAAGCAGTTCTGTCGCACTACACTGTTGGCCCAGGGAGAGTTTTCCAGATTCCTGAATAGCAAAGATGACGAGAAGGCCGAGATTCTGGAGAAGATTACTGGAGTCAGCATTTATACGCAAATTGGTGCCAAGGTCTATGAGGTTACCAATCAGAAAAAGCGGTTGTGGGAAGATGCCCAGCAGTTGGTGAGTAATACCCAAACACTGTCAGAAGAGGAAATTGTCTATAAGAAACAAGAAATCGCTGCTATCGAAAACCAATACCAAGAAATCAAGAAACAATATGAAACGGATAAAAAGAAGTGCGACTGGCTAAAGACGGATGCTGAACTGACCGAGAAAGTGAAGAAGGCTACCGAAGAGAGCGAGAAAGCAAAAGCCTTCACCCATAGCGACGACTTTAAGAAAGAAGAGGGGCTGGTTAGCAGGTGGCAGGCTACAATCGATGTCAGGAACTGGCTGACGACGAAAAACAATGCCAGCAAGAACGTTGAACAACAAGAAAAAGAATATGCCCTACAACGAGGTGTAATAGAAACCGGAAACAAAACATTGACAGAAACACTCAACCCTGCATACGAAAAATCCTGCAGAGAATCCGAGACGGCCAAGGTTCTGTATGAAAGGCAACAAGTTGCTGTAAAATCTCAGGAAGATAATTTGTCAGCACTAAACATGCCAGCACTTCGCAAGCAACATGAAGAAACAAAAGACCTGCTGCTAAACATCAAGACGGCCAACGATCTGCTCACTTCATTAGCAGAAGCAAAGGAGAAAGTCGAGAATGCTCGTCAGGCTCTTACACAGACTCAGGCCAGCATTGAGGAGAATAAGAAGAAACTTGAACTGTACCCTGCCCGAATCCATGATGCAGAGATTAAGATGAACACCTGTAAGGAGTTGCTCGACAAGCAGAAGGATACTATAGACAAGTTTGCCCAGACTATGCGCCAGAAACTGCACGTAGGCGACAAATGTCCTGTTTGTGGACAAGAGATAGAATCAGAACTCCCTCATGAAGAAGAACTGGCTAAACTGGTGGCCACTTTGACAACATCATTCAAAGAGGCAGAGAAGAATTACAATGACATTGTTGCAGATAAAAACAAACTGGATGCAGAGATTAAAACAGCCACACAAGCCTGGCTGCGGGATAAAGAAAACCTTGACAAAGACAAGACGGTTGAGAATGTAGAAAAGAAACTGGCTGTTGCATGCAAAGCATGTGGCATTGAGGACGTCGATGATCATGTGCGTATCATCTTGAAAGGCCTAAAGAATAAAACAGACGTAAGCCTTGCCGAACTTGATGAAAGGATCAAAGACGGGGAGCAAAAAGAGCAGCAGGTCAAAGAGCAGAGAAAAGTATTGGATGCATTGAGAAGTGATTGGGATGCAAAGAAAGCCGTAGTTGACACGAACAGGCAAGCAGTTGAAGCCTGTAAGCATAAGATTGCTGTTGCAAAAGAACTGGCAGATGTCAAACAAAAAGATGTACAGCAATTAACTGCAACCATTGAGGAGAACCAGAAACTACTGGCTGGTTTTTATTCAGATCATGAGGACATCACAGAAAATATACTGACAGTTCTTAATGCATACACAGCACAGGACATCAGCAATAAAAATGAGGCTTTAGATAAAGCACGTCGCAATGAATTGACTCAAAAGACACTGCTACAGGCTGCCATAAAACAGCAAGAAGAGCATTTGCTAAACAAGCCTGAATATGCTCAAGGTGATACAGCAGAAGCACTCGAAACGAGAATCCTTGAGAGTGATAGACTCATGACAGAGGCCAGTGTAAGGAAAGGAGCACTCTGTCAGGAATTGAAATCTGACGATGACAACAAGAAGCGTCTTGGCGCATTGATGGCCGACGAAGAGAACAAAAAAGCAGACTATAAGAAATGGTTCCGTCTGAATGCTTTGATTGGCGACTCAACGGGAAGTAAGTTCAGGAAAATTGCCCAAAGTTATGTGCTTACCAGTCTGATACATTCGGCCAACAACTATATGAAGACATTGACTGACCGCTATACGCTTAAAGTTTCTCCCGGCACCTTTATCATTCTTCTCGAAGATGCTTATCAAGGCTATGTTAGCCGTGCTGCCAGTACGATTTCTGGTGGCGAGAGTTTCCTTGTGTCGCTATCACTGGCCCTTGCACTTAGTGACATCGGTCAACAGTTGGCTGTAGATACGCTGTTTATCGACGAGGGATTTGGCACCCTCAGTGGCGAGCCCCTGCAGAATGCTATCAACACATTACGTTCACTGCACACAAAATCTGGCCGACATGTAGGGATTATCAGCCACGTGGAGGAATTGCAGGAACGCATCCCCATTCAGATTCAAGTGGTTCAGGAAGGAAACAACTCGAGCAGCAAAGTAAAAGTAATCCCAGACACATCAACATTCAGGACAACGTCTGATTAAGTTTACGACCGTCATATTATGTGCGCAGTGAGAATCCCCTACCCTACAATTCATTCCGCAATGGTTCTGCCATGCATGTGAGTTCTGAACACAGAACGGAGCGGAAGCACAACAACCAATAGTAAGAAAAAATGAAAGAAAACAAAAGAAGAGAAAGCGCACATCTCGCAACAAATTAGGGAAAACAAAAGAAACATCGATAAAAAAGCATAATTTTTCTCAAAAAAATTTGTTCGTTTGATTTCGTTTATTTATCTTTGCACATCAATCTATTAGTAACGCAGACATAATCTATACATAATTTCACCAGAAAACAATTAACAACGACATTCAATTTGCGACTATATACCATTAACTACTATGCATAATTAGCATCAATATACAATTAGCGACTATATAACTAACATCTAACAAATATAACTAAAAACAGTATGAGAAATTTAAAGATTCATTTAAGTCTTGACTTAAAGAAGACGACATTGCTGCCACTACTTGCTGCTGCTATGTGTATTCCCGCACAGGCAACAGAAAGTTTTGCCGGCAATGAAGTTTACGAAAGCCAGTCCGTTCAACAGTCACGCACTGTAAAAGGACAGGTTGTTGACGAGAACGGCGAACCCATGATTGGCGTAACAGTAACCATCAAAGGTGTCACCGGCGGTGCTATCACTGACCTCAACGGAAACTTTTCGATCAGTGTTCCCAACAGCAAGAACGCTCTGGAATTGAGTTACACTGGCTACAAATCACAGTCAGTCAACATCTCTGGAAAGAACAATGTATCCATAAAAATGGAGCCCGACTTGATGGGACTTGAAGATGTGGTTGTGATTGGTTATGGTACGATGAAGAAGCGCGACCTTACTGGTAGTGTATCTTCTGTAAAGAGCGATGAGATTGTAAAGACTCCTACCGTTAACGTGATGGAAGCTATTCAAGGCCAGGTGGCTGGTTTCGACATCACCCGCACGATGGGTGAACTTGGCGACCACACCACTTTGACGATTCGTGGTAACCGCTCTATCTACGGCCAGAACGAGCCCTTGTTCATCATTGACGGCATGGAAGGTTCTTTCGACGCTATCAACCCGAATGACATTGAATCGGTAGAAGTGCTGAAAGACGCCTCTTCAACCGCTATCTACGGTTCTGCCGGTGCTAACGGCGTTGTGCTTATTACCACCAAAAACCCACAGAAGGGAAGATTCCAAGTGAACCTCGATGCCTATTATGGCATCAACAAGGCCACGTCCTTCCCCAAGTTAAACACAAGAGAAGACTATATCAACTTCCGTCGCGAGGCTGCAAAGACTGTAGGAAAGTGGAGCAGCCCTGCCGATGACGAGAGTATCTGGCCCTCATATATGTGGCCGCTCATTCAGAATAATCAGTGGGTTGACTGGTTCGACCTCGCCACACAGACTGGCAAGACACAGAACTACAACGTATCTACCAATTATTCCAACGACAAGGTTAGTTCATATTTCTCATTGGGTTACAATGACACCGAGGGTATTCTCAACGGAGAGCAGATGAAGCGCTATTCAGCACGCGCCAAGATCGACTTCACGCCCAACCGCTATGTGGACTATGGCGTCAACATCTATGCACTCTATCAGAACTACGACCACATGAACGGACGCGTTTGGAACCGTATTATCTGCACCCCACCACTTGGAACACCATACGATGAGGACGGCAACATGGTTCTCTTCCCCGTTGGCGGCAACACCAGCGATATCAACCCATTGGCAGATTTGAATCCCGGCCAGTATGTAAGCAACACCAAGACGATTACAGTAATGCCGCAGGCATATTTTGAGGTGAAGCCATTAGCCGGTCTGTCTTTGAAGACCATCCTCGGTGGAACCTTCAGCAACAACGACAACGGACTGTTCATTGGTGCCAACTCATTCAATGGACTGGCAACCGGTTCAGAAGCACGCAAGGAGCACACCTTTACATATAACTATCAGTGGCAGAACATTCTGACCTACAACCTGAAACTCGGCAACATCCATGATTTCGTGTTCACAGGTATCACCGACTGGCAGAAGAACCGCCGCCAGTATGGTCTTGCCAACGCATACAACTTCGACGAGACCAGTTATGCATATCACAACCTGGGTGCCGGAACAGGTACGCCCAAGGTTGGTTCAAATTATGTACAGAGCCAGACTATGAGTTATGCAGCCCGTGTCAACTATAGTCTGAAGGGCCGTTATCTGTTTACGCTCAGCGGACGTTGGGATGGCTCATCCATGTTGGCAGAAGGCAAGAAGTGGGATTTCTTCCCCGCAGCCGCATTTGCATGGCGCATCAGCGACGAAGCCTTTATGGAGAGCACCAAGAACTGGCTTTCCAACCTGAAATTGCGTCTCAGTTATGGTGTTACCGGTAATGCCGGTGCCACCGAATATGCCACTTTGGACTACTCTCGTACCGGCAACATCGGATTCCAGGATGTCAGTGTTCCCTACAGCGGCTATTCTCAGTATATTGCCAACCTCGACCTTGGCTGGGAGAAATCAACCATGATTGACGTAGGTCTTGATATCGGCCTGTTCAACGGTCGCGTGGAGATTGTTGCCGACTATTATAACACCAAGACCAAGGACCTGCTCTTCGAGCGCAGCCTTCCGTATGCAACGGGTGGATATGGCAGCAGTCCGTTCAAGATTTGGACCAACGTAGGCCAGACCAAGAACAGCGGTTTTGAATTGGCTATCAACAGCCGCAACATCGTAACCAAGGACTTCACGTGGACAACCGCCTTCACATTCGCTACCAACAAAGAGAAGATTGTGAAGACCACGAGCGACTCTCCGTTGGTGTTTGGCGACTACTATCTCGTCGTTGGCGAGCCCATCCACACCTATTATATGTACAAGTATGACGGCATCTGGGGAACTGCCCAGGCAGAAGAAGCAGCCAAGTACGGTGCAAAACCCGGACAGATTCGCGTTGTTGACAAGCCCGATGCAGAAGGCAATGTTGACGGAAAGATCAATGCTGACGACTATTTCGTTATCGGCCACACCGATCCAGACTGGACAGCAGGTATGACCAATAGTTTCAGTTACAAGAATTTCGACTTCAGTTTCCAGTTGATTGCCCGCTGGGGACAGATCTTCCGCAACGGTCTTACCGGTTGGTACCGTCTTGACGGTCTCACACCGCAGCCCACAATCTGCGACTACTGGACACCCGAGAACCAGAGCGCACGCTATCCGCAGCCCAACATGGACGGCAGCCAGGATACATACCAAGGCAACGGAACCTCATCGCTCAACTATTTCGACGGCTCTTACCTGAAGGTGAAGAATATCACCCTTGGATACACTTTGCCAAAGAATGTTCTCAAGTCAGCACATATCAGCAATGCCCGTATATATGCTACCATCAGCAATCCATTCATTTTTGCAAAGGATAGTTATCTGAAGGACTACGACCTGGAGAAGGGCGGCGACGATGATAATGCCCCACTGACCAAGCAGTTTGTAGTTGGTGTAAACATTTCATTCTAACATCATAACATGAATAACAATATGAAAAAGATATATTTATATATGACCATAGCAGCCAGTACCCTTATCGGTGCTATGAGTAGTTGCGATCTTGAAGAGGAGAATCCTTCTGCTATCTCCACCTCACAGGAGTGGACAACAGCGGCAGGCTACGAGAAACTCGTCAACGGCTGTTATTTTGATTTGGTACGCATCGTTTACGGACAGGCAGAAGATACTTATATCATCACCTCCGAGGCAGGTACCGATATCTGGCAAGATGCTAAAGGCGGAAGCAACGGAAACTGGAGCCGCGCCCTGATTTATTCAAATGACTTTGGTGCAAACACATCCATGTTCCAAGAGGCATACAGCGGTTTCTATGGCACACTGAGCCAGTGCAATGCTGCTATTGCATACGCTGACAAAGTGCAAGGATTGAAGGAAGATGCCAAGAACGCCCTTGCAGCAGAAGCACATTTCCTTCGCGCGCACGTACTCTTTAATATTGTGGAATACTGGGGCGGCAAATATCTTCCATTAGAGCCCACCAGTTCTTCTGTGACCAACCTGCCAATGAGCACCGTAAACCAGTTCTACGATGCCATTCTGGAAGACCTTGACTTTGCCAAGAAGTATCTGCCCATCTCGCAGAGCGTATATGGCCACGTAACGCGTGCTGCCGCTTACCACCTCGATGCAAAGGCTGCCCTCACCTACTCCACCTATACCGACGGACTGGGCAACTGCGAAGCCATCGACAACGCAAAGAAGACCGAGTTGCTGAACCGGGCAAAACAGTCGGCCGACTACCTGATTAGCAACGCATCTTCACTGGGCGTGCGCCTCTACAACAACATTGAGGAAGTATTCGATGAGAACAACAACAAGACGAATGCAGAGGCTTTGTTTGTCATCACCCACAGTACCATTCAGTCGCTTAACCCACGCGGCAACTACTATAACCGCGCATGGAAGCACTGGGACAGTTATAACAACGCTTCCGACGGCATTGGAATGTCTGGCATGACGCCCACCTACAACCCTGTAACCACCGTCAACGGCGATGCATACAGACTGGCCAAGGGCAACTGCTATATGACTCCTTCTAAGTATATGTTCGACCTCTACGGAGAAAAAGACGGGCGCTATAAGGCATTCTTCATTGACACCTGGTATATTAACAATCCCAACAATGGCAATGAGTATAAATGGACTGCTGCCGATGCCAAGCGTTTCGGCCTGAGCGAGGCACGTGTAGACAATGCCGCCTATAATATCAGCAAGGGCGATACCGCTATCTACATTCCGCGCGGAAAGAATCTCACACAGGCACAGCGTGATGCACTCCGCTATGCAACATACAACCTCGAGGACAACTTCAAGGATCCTGCCAATCCCGGCAAGTTCTTCCCCACTCTGAAGAAGAACCTCTGCACCAACCTCTTCTGTGGAACCAACGCCTCGAAGCCCTACTCAGCAGCCGACTGTATCATCTACCGTCTGGCAGAAACCTATCTGCTTTCTGCTGAGATTGCATGGAGATTGGGCGACAATGCCACCGCTGCACAGCGCATCAATGCCATCCGCAACCGCGCCTGCATCGGCCACGACGGCAGCATGAACGTTACAGCCAACGACATCAACGCCAACTTCCTGCTCGACGAGAATGCCCGCGAGATGATCGGTGAGTGGCAGCGCTGGCAGACGCTGAAGCGTTTCCGCCTGTTGTTAGAGCGTCTGGCCCTGAACCCGCAGATTGTACAAAAGAAAGAGCATTTGTATCTGCGCCCGGTGATGCAGCAGGAACTCAATACCATTGAGAATCCCGAGGAATATCAGAATCCTGGATACTAAGAGTCAATAGGTATTTTTAATATACTCTCTCTTCGTGGGATGCGCATGATTTCATGTGCATCCCGCTTTCATTTTATCGGATTCCGCCATCACATTTTCCGCCATCACACAGCACACTGATGAATAGAAAAAACACGACAGAATCATGTTACCATTTTCCTTCATAATAGAAATTGATTTTGCACAAAACGGGCAATAAAAACACGAAAACGTAAAGATTCATTACCGCAACGCACATTCCGCCACGCAAAACCTGTGCTTTTACCCTTCAAAAACTATGGTTTCACTGCCCAAAAACTATGGTTTCGCCCTTCAAAACCTATGCTTTTGCTACCCAAAACCTATGTTTTTATCAGCAAGCATCTGATTTCCTTGTATAAAAAGAACACACTTTCCTTATAATCAATTATTACTCAGCAAGTTATAAAAACCGCTCCAAAATTCACGTATTTCTCATCCATCTGCCTATCCGTAACTAATATCGCCCGTATGAGAGTCCAAAATTCGGATTTTCCATGACAAATTCATGCACAAGATCCATCTGGTTCGCAAACGAGGACAACCTATGTTGAAACCACTTATAATCCTTTTACAAGACAAGGAAGTGCACATCTGAAAACCTGAAACTTCGGCAATGACTATAAAGAAAAAGACAGTTGTCCTGTTTTTTCGAGGGCAACTGTCTTTGATATGATTGGACTTTCAAGCCAGTCTTTATTCTTTTATCACGGTGGCTTTGATGATCCGGATGTCTTTCAGTGGGCGTGCGTTATCGTCGGTTTCTGCCCATTGAATCTTGTCAACCACTTCCAGTCCTTCGATAACCTCACCAAATACAGTGTATTGTCCGTCGAGATGGGGCGTGCCGCCCTGGCGCATATAGATTTCGCGCACCTCTTTGGGAAACGAAATGATGCTTCCCGTGTTACGTGCAATGCGCTCCTCCACGTCGTCCATCATGTTGTTGCTGTATTTCTTTCCCCAAACGATGTAGAACTGGCACATCGACGACTCCCTATTTGGGTTTTCTGCGTCGCCTTCACGTGCTGCTGCCACGGTGCCTCTGCGGTGAATGATCTGCGGAAAATGGAATTCTGCGGGTATTTTGTATGTCTCATACGCACCGTCACCTAACTCCACGCCCGGTGCAGCATGGCGGCTCACGCTGTCGCCCGTCTGTATCATGAAATTACTGATGACACGATGGAACAGCAAACCGTCGTAAAAGCCCTCCTTCACCAGTTTCAGGAAGTTGTCGCGATGCCGTGGTGTCTCATTATACAATGCTATCTTGATGGTGCCGCTGTCTGTTTCGAGCGACACCACCGGACTGTTTTCTATGTTCTGTGCAGACGATGCTAATGGCAGGAATGCTGCCATTAGCATGGATATCAATAGTTTCTTCATGGTCGGAAAATGAATTAATACACCTCGCCCTCAGTCATTTCCTTCTTGTCGATCTTTTTCTTGTCGAGCGAATACCATGCATAGGCTATATAGGCAAGCACAAACGGGATGAGCAGACTGACAATAGCCATGGTGCGGAGCGTGAATTCGCTGCTGCAACTGTTGGCAATGGTAAGGCTGCTCTGAACATCGGCATTCGAAGGATAATAGGCCGTGTGGTTCCATCCGGCGATGAGCAGAAGCACAAGCACCGTGAGCACCACGCCGATACCAGCCGGCCAGATGCCTTTCACGTAGGTCTTGCTCACCACGGTGCGGAAAATGCCATAGAGAACGAGCACCACGCCAATGACAAACACGATGAGCAGATACCACATGTCAAGCAGATTGTGCAGGTATTTATACGGTTCCATAAAGATGAGCCCTGTCTCTGGCTGCCAGGCATAGCCGTCTTTCAACAGCGTGCGGATGACAAATGCCAGGAAGAAGATGAGGAATGTGACGGCATTGCCGAGCAACTGCACTGTTGCCCTGCTCTCAATCACATCGTCTTTGATATTATTGATGTAATAAAGAAGTCCAAGCACGCGTGCCAGGAAGAACACGGCAAAGCCCAAGATGAGGTTCCAGGGGTCGAGCAGTGCATCGAGTCCGTTGCTGGCATTGGCCCATTTGCTGATGATGGGCTGCATACCGTCCATCAGATTGGCCTTTTCAATGATGAAATTAGAGCCGTCGAAGAATGTGGCAACTGCTCCTCCGATGAGCAACGGCCCAACGATTCCGTTCACAACGAGGCACCATTGGAATGTTTTCGGTCCAAGGAAGTTGCCCAGTTTGTTCTGAAATTCATAACTCACAGCCTGCAAAACGAATGTGAACAAGATGATCATCCACAGTCAGTAGGCCCTGCCGAAACTGGTGCTATAGAACAATGGGAAGGAAGCAAAGAATGCTCCTCCGAAGGTTACCAGTGTTGTGAACGTGAGTTCCCATTTCCGGCCCGTGCTGTTGATGAGCATTCTGCGCTCCTCGGGTGTTCTTCCGAGACTGAAAATCAGCGAGTTTCCACCCTGCACGAACATCATGAAAACCAGGATTGCGCCTAATAGCGACACCAGGAACCACCAATAATGCTGCAAAAATTCGTAGGTCATATCTGTATTCTTTTAAATTCTTTGAGTTATTCAGTTATCGAAAATCTATTCCCCATATTCAGGCCCGTTCTTGATTTGCTTGAACATGATGCTCAGTTCAACGGCAAGCATCGTGGTGAACAGGAAGAGGAAAATGAAGAAAGTGAGTGCCACCGAACCGGAACTGATATCAGAAACCGACGCGCCCACAGGCAACATGTCCTGAATGGTCCATGGCTGACGGCCAAATTCTGCCACGAGCCACCCGCTCTCGCTTGCGATATATGCCAGCGGCACCATCACGATGGCAGCCATATGCAGGTATTTATGCTTGGTAAAGTCGCTCTTGTAACTCAGCCAGATGGTGAGGGCAAAGAAGAGGATGAACAGACATCCCAGGCCTACCATCACGCGGAATGCCCAGAAATTGATAGGAATATAAGGCACCAGTTCTTCTTTGTTCTTGATATAACCATATCCGAAATACTTGAAATTGTCTTCCAATATTTGCGAATATTTCTGCTTCTCGGCAGCATCTTTGGTGGTGCGATAGGCGGCAAGTGCCTCGATGGCCTTCTTTCCACTCGCAATCTTCTCGTCGAAAGAGGGTTCTTGCGTGCCGTCGGGCTTGGTATAGCCGTTCCAAAGTTGCTGTATACCAGGCACATATCCATGGAAATCCCTTGTGGCAAGGAATGAGAGCATGTTGGGAACGGCGATTCTGAGCGGCGCTTCCTTCTCTGTGAGATAGTTAGGCTGGCTGAACGGATTCACCCAAGCCACTCCCGTGAGGCTCACATCCGTACCTCCGTCATACAAAGCCTCCATTGCAGCCAGTTTCATAGGCTGTTTCTGAGCCACCTGATAAGCGCTTTCATCGCCTGTCAGCGCAGCGCCCATCGATGCGATCAAGCCCACGATAGAAGCAATCTTAATGCTCTGAAGCGACAATTCCTTTTCGCGCTTCTTCAAAAGATACCAGCAACTCACCGCTACCACAAAGATGGCACCGATAATCCATGCGGAAATCACCGTGTGACAGAACTTCATCACGGCAAACGGCGACAATGCCACGTCGAAAAACGACACCATCTCGTTGCGAACCGTATCGGCATTGAACTCACAACCTACCGGGCACTGCATCCAGGCATTAGCCACAAGAATCCACCACGCTGATATGGTGGCGCCCAAACCAGTGAGCCACGTTGACGCAAGATGGAAACCGCGCGACACTTTGTTCCATCCAAAGTACATCACAGCCACGAAAGTGGACTCCATGAAGAAGGCAACAATGCCCTCGATGGCCAGCGGCGCGCCGAAAATATCACCTACGAACCAAGAGTAGTTGCTCCAGTTGGTGCCGAATTCAAACTCGAGGATGATACCGGTGGCCACTCCCATGGCAAAGTTGATACCGAAAAGTTTCTGCCAGAACTTGGCAGCATCCTTCCAGAACTGTTTCTTGGTGCGGTAATAACATGTTTCCATGATACCCATAATCACGGCCAGTCCCAGCGTGAGCGGAACAAAGAGCCAGTGATAAATGGCGGTTAGTGCGAACTGCGCTCTCGACCAGTCAACAGTTCCCGCACTGATTTCTAAAAAAAGATTTGTCATAAGCACTATTATTTAATAATTATTCTGCTCTTTCTACGAATTCCTTGGTCACATAGTCAGCCTCTTCCCCACTCCCGGCATGCTGTTTCAAAAAGTTCGGGAAGAAGAAAACCTTGAGGATGGCAAACATAATGAAGAGTTTTATGGCAATGATTGCCCATAGCGTCTTGCCCAGCCGCATGTTTCTGAATCCTTCATAATACAAGTTGAAAGCCCTGTAAAAGAATCCACTTTTTTTCATAGGTCGTCACATTTCAATGCACAAATATACACTTTTTTTTTCATTTACCTACAACAATGCATTTTTTTTTAATCACGAACATACATTTTTCCCTTTTTCTTTTGGATAATCGCCTGATAATTCATATATTTGCAGATAGATACAAAGCAACACAACGATATAAAAAAGAAGGATAAACATGAAAAGATTGGGATTATTCTGGATAATGGTTTTCATGTGTCTGCTGGCCGCGGCACAAGAGGAAGCACTGGGATTTGTCTACAGCGGAAAAGTGAGGGATGCCCAGTCGGGTAAGCCTTTGCAATATGTGAACGTGCTGATACCCCATACGAACATAGCCACGGTTACAAATCAGGACGGAGAATTCACGATCAAGGCTCCGAAAAAGCCACAATACATTGCTTTCACACATGTGGGCTATAAGCCTCAGCGCATACCTGTCAGCAGCGATTCCTCTGCAGGAATAAGAGTAAGGCTTACGCCCAGCACAGTGGTTCTTGACGATATCATCGTCACCATTGACGATCCCAAAGAAATTCTTTACAGCGCCATGGACAAGATACCGGATAATTTCAGCAATAATCCGGAGCGTTTCCGCTGTTTCTACCGTGAAACGGCACAGAAACGACAGAAGTATATCTATCTGAGCGAGGCTGTTACCGACATGTATAAGACATCTTATACCAAAGGAGTAGAACAAGACCGCGTTGCAGTGGTGAAAGGACGCCGGCTGCTGAGTGCCAACAAGAAAGACACTTTGTCGGTAAAAGTCATTGGAGGTCCCACTCAATCCGTCATGCTGGATGTAGTGAAAAACCGCGAATTCATTCTCGACAAGCAGGAACTGGAGTTATATAACTTGAAAATGGAGGATCCCGTCAACATCGATGACAGACCCCAGTATGTAATCAGCATTGAGCCACACCTCACCGTACAGTATGCGCTGTTTTACGGACGGTTCTATATCGACCGTCAAACGCTCTCGTTCACACGCATAGAACTGTCTTTAGACACGCGCGACCGCGACAATGCCACACGCGCCATGCTGGTAAAGAAACCAGTGGGCGTGAAATTCCGTCCCAAGGAGATGTCTTTTCTCATTAATTATCGCATGGACAACGGCGTGACACGTATCAGTTACGTGCGCTCCACGTTCCGTTTCAACTGCGACTGGAAGAAGCGTTTGCTTGCCACAAGTTTCACGGCAGTCAACGAAATGGTTGTTACCGACCGTGAACAAGGGCAGGTACAGCCTATCGCAAAGAAAGATGCCTTCAGCAACAGGGAGTCGCTGTATGACATGACCTCCAATTTCGATGACCCGGATTTCTGGAAAGACTATAATATCATCGAGCCCACCGAAAGCCTGGAGCACGGCATCGGGAAACTGCTGAAGAGATAACCGCTTCACGCATGCCTCACCCCATTATCAGATACAGTCGTTTTGCCCTATTCTTTTCAGTCCAGCAGATACCCATATATATAATATGGTGATTCTTTACGGGCTTTTCCCAGTTAAAATTGGTCATTTTTTCCTCAATTCTATTAATTATATAGGTATTAAGGAGTTGTTTGAAAGCATTTTTTTTGGTGTTTGGCAGAAAACAAGTATCTTTGCATCAACATATCTGAACAAAAGTATTTAAACAGAAAATGAAAAAGAAATTCGTCATTCCCATCGTTATTGTGGCACTTCTTCTTTTAAGTGGAATTGCATATCTATATAACAGTCTGAACGAACAGAAGAAAGTGAATCAAGACATGCAGGAACTTGCCGAACTCGACAAGAAAGAAATGCAGAACGAGTATGAGCAGTTTGCCCACCAATACAGTGAGATGAAGAACCAAATCAACAATGACTCCATCGTTGCACAACTCACTCAGGAGCAAATGCGCACACAGCAGTTACTGCAAGAACTCAAGAACGTGAAGGCTACCGACGCACGAGAAATTACCCGATTGAAGAAAGAACTCGCCACATGCCGCGCCATTATACGCAGTTATGTGCTCGAAATCGATTCTCTGAACAGGCTGAACGAGAACCTCACCGCTGAGAATACACGCGTGAAAGGCCAGTACGAAGAGGCCACACGCCAGATTCAAGGCCTTAACGCAGAGAAGTCTTCGCTCACAGAAAAGGTGGCCATCGCTGCCCAACTGGATGCCATCGGCATTTCCATGACGATGAACGACAAGAAAGGCAAGCCCACCAAGAAGGTGACAAAGGCAAAAAACCTGCAAGTGAACTTCAGCATTGCCAAGAATGTAACAGCATCAAACGGCGTGAAAACCGTCTACGTGCGCATTCAAACCCCAACCGGACAGACGCTCACCAATGGCGGAAAATTCAATTATGAGAACCGTTCACTGCAATACTCCATGAAAAAGTCGGTGGAATACAGCGGAAATGAAACGCCCGTCTCCACGTTCTGGAACATTGAGGAGTTCCTTTCCGAAGGAACTTACAAGGTCAGCATCTTTGCTGACGGCAATATGATCGGATCCAAGAGTATCACTCTGAATTAAAAAAAGAAAACGATGGCTTGGATGTTTTCATGATGAAAATCCCTGGTTTCGGTCACGAAAGGTTCGGTAAGACAGCCTACTCGGCAAGGCGAACCGAAAGGAAGCATTCGACAGAAAGGCCACGGAATCAGAACAGAAAACAATAAAAACCAAAGAAAGAACTGCATTTCAAGAAGCAAGCGAAGTGTCCGTCGACAATCAGAACGAGGACTCTTTCGTGTAAACAATATAGTGTTTAAAGTATAGTATTATGCAAAAAATCAGGATTATAGCATCGGCATTCCTGCTGGCAGGTTGGCAATCCTGTGCAATAGCACAACAAATCCTGAACCTGGACAGTTGCAGGGCGCTGGCTTTGCGCAACAACAAGCAACTGGCCGTGTCGCACCTGAAACAGGAAGTGGCAGCAGATACCCGCAAAGCACTACGCACAAAGTATCTGCCAAAGATGGATGCCGTGGGAGGCTATGAACTTGTCAGCAAGGAAATCTCCCTTCTGAACAACGACCAGAAGAGTGCCTTGAACAATTTAGGCACCAACATGATGACCAAAGCGGGCAGCGGCATCTCGACAACGCTCACTGAAATGGCCCAAAAGGGACTTATCAGTCCGGAAGAAGCACAGAACATCGGCCAAAAATTCACGGCACTGTCGGCTCCCATCGCAGAAGCACTGAACGGAGCAGGCACTGATATCCGCCGGGCATTCCGCACAAACAACCGCAACATGTTCGGTGCTGCGATTATCGTCAGGCAGCCTGTTTATATGGGCGGTGCCATCACGGCTGCCAACAACATTGCCGACATTACTGAAGAACTGGCTGCCAACAGCACGAACAATACGATTCAGAACACACTCTACAGCATTGATCAGGCTTACTGGATGGTGGTTTCACTCCATCAGAAGAACAAACTGGCCAAGAGTTTCCTCTCGCTGGTGCAGAAACTCGACAGCGATGTGCAGAAGATGATTAATGAGGGAGTGGCCACACGTGCCGACGGACTGAAGGTAAGCGTAAAGGTGAACGAGGCAGAAATGAAGGTTACGCAGGCTGAAGACGGGCTGGCCCTGTCGAAAATGCTGCTCTGCCAACTCTGCGGACTACCACTCGCCAGCAACATCACTCTGGCCGACGAGGACAAAGACATCCAGCCCATTGCCATTGCCCCATTCAGCGGCAATGTGAATACCGCATGGGAGAACCGCTCAGAACTGAAAATGCTGCAGAACACCGCCGATATTTCCAAGGAAAATACGAAACTAGTGCGCTCACTCTATCTGCCACAAGTGGCCATCACCGGCGGTTACCTTGTTACAAACCCAAATGTTTACAATGGTTTTGAGCACAAGTTCGGCGGCGTATGGAACATTGGCATCATGATTCGCATGCCTATATGGAACTGGCAGGAAGGCACTTACAAGATACGCGCCAGCAAAACGGCCACACAGATTGCCAATATGGAGTTGAACGAGGCACGCGAACTCATCGAACTGCAAGTAAACCAGAACCAGTTCAAGGTGAAAGAAGCCAACAAGAAACTCGCCATGGCAACCAAGAACGTGGAAAAGGCCGAAGAGAACCTGCGCTGCGCCAACCTCGGTTTTGCCGAGGGCGTGATGCAGACCACCGACGTGATGGCCGCCCAGACAGCGTGGATGGATGCCCAGACACAGAAAATAGAGGCAGAAATCGATGTCAGACTCACCCAACTCGGCTTGCAGAAAGCCCTTGGAGTCATCAATTAATTCAGAATATTATTATTAATCAGTATCATTCATCATTAAATACTTCTTTCGATGTCAGCAAAACAACAGCATAACAACATCCTGCTTGCCATACTCGGTTTTATAGCAGTGGTAGTGATTGTAGCATTGATAGGCTTCTTCACACTTGATCAGACACCCGACGAAATACAAGGCGAAGTGGAAGTTGCCGAGTATCGTGTATCCAGCAAAATTCCCGGACGAATCCTCGAACTCAGGGTGAAGGAAGGCGACTATGTGCATGTGGGCGACACGCTCGCCATACTCGATGCGCCAGAGGTAAATGCCAAGAAAGCACAAGCACAAAGCGCAGAGGATGCCGCCGCTGCAATGAGCGAAATGGCACAGCGTGGAGCGCGCAAACAACAGGTTCAGGGAGCCTATCAACTATGGCAACAGGCCAAGGCAGCAGCCGATGTAACGAAGAAAAGTTATGAGCGCATTCAGCGTTTGTATAATGAAGGTGTGGTGACAGCACAGAAACGCGACGAAGTGTTTGCGCAATATAAAGCCAGCGAGGCACAGGAGAAAGCCGCCAAGAGCCAATACGACATGGCTGTAGAGGGTGCGCGCGCAGAGGAAAAGGCGGCTGCAGCCGCCCAGGTGAACCGTGCCCGGGGTGCGGTAGCAGAGGTAAACTCATACTTGAAGGAAACGATGCAGATTTCAACCGTAGAGGGCGAAGTGAGCGAGGTATATCCCAAGGTGGGCGAACTGGTAGGCACCGGCTCTCCCATTATGAGCATCGCCGAAATGAGCGATATGTGGGGTACGTTCAATGTGCGCGAAGACCAGTTGGAAGGCATGAAAATAGGCACTGAGTTCACCGCTTTCAGCCCCGCTTTCAAGAAAGACATCAAGATGAAAGTGTACTACATGAAAGACCAAGGTTCGTTTGCCGTGTGGAAAGCCACCAAGGCCAATGGCCAGTACGACCTGAAAACCTTCGAGGTGAAGGCACGTCCGGTGGAGCCTTTCGAAGGATTGCGACCAGGCATGTCGCTCATTATCAAGAAGTAGAGTCATTCACACCGGAAGACGAAACGATCAAACAGAGGAGACAAAGCATTGAAGGCTGTCGACATTATCAAGCGTATTCTCAGCGTTGCTCGCCGTGAGTGCGGCATCCTGTGGTCGAACCCCATCTACGGATTCTGTATGGTGGTGTTCCCGATTGCCGTGATTTTGTTTTTCACCACTATGATGAAAGACGGCCAACCTACCGACATGCCCGTTGGCGTGGTGGATTTGGACAACACAACCACATCGCGCGGACTCATCCGTAAACTCGATTCGTTCCAGTCAAGTAAAGTAGTGGGCTATTACAACAGCGTGAATGAGGCTCGAAATGCTATTCAGAGGAACAAGATTTACGCGTTCCTATACATCCCCAAAGGCACCACCCAGGGACTCTTAACAGCCAAACGGCCGAAGATTTCGTTCTATTACAGCAGCACATCCATCACCGCCGGTGCCCTGCTCTACCGCGACCTGAAGACCATCAGCACGCTGGGATCGGCGGCCGTAGGGCAGTCAACCATGCTGGCAAAGGGCTTCACGCCCGAGCAGACTCGCACATTTCTGCAGCCGATAACCATCGACCTGCACCCTGTGAACAATCCATGGATCAACTACAACGTGTATCTCAGCACGATGCTCATACCGGGCATCCTCATGCTTTTCATATTTCTCATCACGGCATACTCTATCGGAACAGAACTGAAATTCAAGCGCAGCAGGCAACTGATGCGCCTTGCAGGCAACGACATCTACGTGGCCGTCATCGGCAAGTTGCTCCCCCAGGCACTGGTTTTCATCATCATCATGTTTGGCTATATCTGGTATCTATACGGATTCCTGGGATTTCCCCATGCCGGAAGCATTTGGATGATGCTGCTTTTAGGACTCCTGGGAGTGATGGCAGCACAGGGATTCGGCGTGTTTGCCTTCGGACTGATGCCGTCGTTGCGCATGTCAATGAGTATCTGCTCACTGTGGGCCGTTCTCAGTTTCACCACCGGCGGATTCACGTTCCCCGTGTTTGCCATGGACGGAGCCATCAACACCCTGGCCCAAATGTTCCCGCTGCGCCACTACTACATGATATACCAGTTGTGCGTATTCAACGGCTACCCTTGGCATATCGCATGGTTCAACTTCATGGCACTGGGCATATTTATCTGCCTGCCACTGTTTGTGATGAAAAACATCCGCAAGGCCATGCTGGAGTTTGTGTATATTCCATAACGAGAAAACAAGATAACAGAACAACATAACACCATGGATCAGAGCAAAGGTTTTTGGAAACAAATCAACGAGGGACTGCACGACATGTGCTATATCTGGGCCAAGGAAACGGCAAACACCGTGAAAGACGAGGGCGTACTCATCTTCTGCGTCCTTGTCCCGCTGCTCTATCCCCTGCTCTATTCGTGGGCTTACAACAACGAAGTGGTGAGAGAAGTGCCTGTGGCGGTGGTTGACATGAACAACAGCGCCACAAGCCGGCAGTTCATACGCATGTACGATGCTTCGCCAGACACCAAAGTGGCCTACAAATGCAACGATATGACCGAGGCAAAAGACCTGGTGCAGAAACAAGTTGTTGACGGCATCGTGCTCGTTCCTGCTGATTTTGATATCCGTCTGGGCCGCATGCAACAGTCAAGCATTGCCGTGTATTGCGACATGAGCCTCATGCTCACTTACAAAGCCATCTACCAGACAGCACAGGCAGTGGCATCCCAGATGAACGAAAAGATACAAATAGCGCTCAGCGGCAACCATACCGACCGCGAAGACCAGATTACCACGCAACCATTGGCATTCGAGGAAGTGCAGATTTTCAACCCTACGGGCGGCTACGGCTCGTTTATCATTCCCTCAGTGCTGATGCTTATCATCCAGCAGACGCTGGTACTCGGCATTGGCCTCTCTGCAGGAACAGCGCGTGAGAACAACCGCTATCAGGACTTGGTGCCTATCAGCCGCCACTATAACGGACTTTTCCGCATCGTACTCGGCAAGTCGCTATGCTATTTCATGATTTATGCAGTGATAGCAGCCTATCTGACACTGGTAATACCTAAGATTTTCGGATTCACATCCATCTTCCGCACGTCTGATCTCATTGGTCTGATGCTGCCCTACATACTTGCCTGCATTTTCTTTGGCATGTTTGTAAGTTGCATTGTGCGCTATCGAGAAAACGTTATGCTCCTCGTGGTATTCGCCACCGTACCTCTGATGTTCCTAAGTGGCGCATCCTGGCCGCAGAGCAGCATTCCCGGCTACTGGCAGGGATTCTCATGGCTGTTCCCAAGCACCTTCGGCATTCGCGGTTTCATACGCATGAACAGCATGGGGGCCACCCTTCAGGACGTGGCACAGGAGTATCAGGCTCTGTGGATATTAGTGGTGGTCTACTTCCTGGCCACCTGCGCCGTCTACAGATATCAAATCATACACACGCGCCGACATGCCCTGGAGCGACTGGAGACTCTCAAGCAACGGGCGGCTGCCATCAAACAAAAGCGAAACAACGAAAGCAACCAGCAAGGAATGCCCGCAGTATAAGATACAGCAACAGTGCCCCCAAAAAATAAAAAGCATAGGTTCGGGAAAGCCAAACCTATGCTTTTATATTTATGAATCTGTTCTCTAATTCAACTAAGGAACGAACTATTTGGTGCCGACAATCTTGGTTGCCGCGAGTTCCTTGTTACGACGATTGGTAACAGTGACCACTGCCTGTGCCAGATTGATGAAGGCAATACCAGTCATGGTATCTGAAGAAAGGGCAGCAGGTGCACCTTCATCACCACTCTCACAGATGCTCTGCACTATGGGAATCTGCGCTAACAGCGGAACCTTCAGTTCTTCTGCCAGTCGCTTGCAACCCTCTTTGCCGAAAATATAATACTTATTCTCGGGCAATTCTGCGGGTGTAAACCAGGCCATATTCTCTATCAGTCCGAGAATTGGCACGTTCACCTTGTCGTTGCGATACATGTCAACACCCTTTCTCGCATCAGCAAGCGCCACCTGCTGCGGTGTGCTCACAATAACAGCCCCAGTGATGGCCAGTGTCTGTAAGAGCGTGAGATGGATATCGCTGGTTCCCGGCGGCGTGTCAAGAATGAAATAGTCGAGTTCCCCCCAGTCGGCATCGGCAATCAGTTGCTTCAAGGCATTCGATGCCATGCCTCCCCGCCAAAGCGTAGCCGTCTGCGGATTCACAAAGAAACCGATACTGAGCAGTTTTACACCATATTTCTCAATCGGGGCAATCAGGTCGCGCCCGTCCACATGTACGGCATACGGACGTACTTCCTCCACACCGAACATCTTGGGCATAGACGGACCGAAGATATCTGTATCCAGCAGCCCCACGCGATAGCCCAAGCGGGCCAGCGCAATGGCAAGATTGGCGGCAACAGTGCTCTTGCCTACTCCACCCTTTCCGCTGCTCACGGCAATGATGTTCTTCACTCCCGGCAGCAACTGGCCCACTTCGGGACGAGGTTTCGACTTGAATGCCGTCGTGATTTCCACATCAACGTCTTTTCCACAATGATACTTAATGGCAGCCTCTGCCGCTTTCACAGTGGATTTCAAGAAAGGATCGGTGTCGCGCGGAAACTCAAGCACCACCTTTACCTTCCACGATTCGCCCTCATGCTGCGGTGCTGAGACACTGGGTGTGTCTGCCACCATACTGCTTTCTACAAGATTCTTCTTGGTGCCAGCATACGTTACCGTTGCCAAGGCATCCATAATCATTTTAGGATATAAAGTCATTTCTTCGTTTTTTTATGTGCAAAGATACGTATTTTCATCCAATTATGCTTTTTTTTCACTACCTTTGCATCATCTTTTACGATACTTTATGATTGGACGAACATTGAGAAACCTTTAAGTATTACATGATGAGAGGATTGCTACATCTGTTGCTGGTTGCATCCATGCTTTACAACTTCCTTGGTTCTGTAACAGGAATCAAGGCGCAAACCATGGCATGTGGCGAAGATTGTAACAAAAGACAGGTGAGCCGTCACGACAAATTGTTTCGTGACGTAGCAGAAGAACCTCAGAGTCCTGTAGGTGCAAATCTATACTCATCTCCATTCTCACATCGGGTAATGTCATCCAGACCAGCCCGTATACTCCCTTCCTATGGCGGAAAGCCTAACAATCACAACACATGGAGGGCATCTGTCCATTCGTCAATCCTTTCAAAAACACTTACTTTATACCTGTGCCAAAGTCAAGTGGGACTCTGCACTGGTTTTTCGTCTCCGCGTTTTTATTATGTCATTGCGCTGAGACGAATTCTTTGTTAAAACCATGTTTTCCATAGTAAAGACTGGAGGAACATCATTATTACCCAAGTTCTCGTGTTTCTGGTGCAAAGAAATCAAGCAGCAAAAGAAACAGGAGTAATTTGAGGTATATGTATTATCATATCGTTAAACAAAGAAAAAAAACAAAAATGGCAAATATAAGAAACATGCAGATGTGGAACACCATCTGTCATGATCATCGTATCAGAATCAACAAGTCGCTGTTCGGTTTGCGCACCACTGCTGTCTATCTTCCCACCAACAGCGAATTAAGAGGAAGCACTATAGAATACTCACCCGCAGATGGAGACCGTTTAAAGCGCATTCTTACTTCAAATGCAGACAATCTCAATGCGGCTATCACAAATTTTCACCCCAAACCAGTGCCAAACGGGAACTATATGGTTGAACTGTGCTCAACAGACGATGGCACGTTCATGGCTCTTCAAATCTTGCAATTCCAGCAACTGAGATACGAACCCGTTACAAGCGTCTTGATGTTCGAAGGTGAACAAGCACAGATAGTTAAACAGATTTTCTGAGATACTTAGTCATCGCTAAATGAACACCATACATCAGCGAGTGGCATAAAAAAAAGCGAGGTAGCGCAATAATCGTTACCTCGCTTTATAAATATGTCAAACGATGACTTATCCGCCGAAGTTGTCATACATGATGCTTTCAGGCTCCACGCCTAAGGAATCGAGCATCTGAACAACAGCATTTGACATCGGACCAGGTCCGCACATGTAGTATTCCACATCTTCTGGTGCCTCATGATCCTTCAGATATGTGTTATACATCACCTGATGAACAAATCCCGGAGTATATTTCACGCCTGCAGCATCGGCTGCGGGGTCTGGACGGTCGAGTGCCAGATGGAAATGGAAGTTGGGGAAGTCCTTCTCCAGTCCAAGGAAGTCGTCAAGATAGAACACTTCGTTGAGTGCGCGTGCTCCATAGAAGTAGTGCATCTCACGATCGGTGGTATGCAGTGTCTTTGTCATGTGCATAATCTGTGCACGCAATGGTGCCATACCGGCTCCACCGCCAACCCATATCATTTCACGCTTCGAGTCGAAGTGAGGATGGAAATCGCCAAACGGACCGCTCATGATAACCTTGTCGCCTGGTTTGAGCGAGAAGATATAAGATGATGCGATGCCAGGATTCACATCCATAAACCCACTCTTGTCGGGCTTGAACGGTGGCGTAGCGATACGCACGGTGAGCATGAACACGTCACCTTCTGCCGGATAGTTGGCCATGGAGTAAGCACGAATGGTGGGTTCAGGATTGACACACTTCAATGGGAAGAGGCCGAATTTCTCCCACGACGGCAAATACTCGACGCCAATCAACGACTTGTCGATGTCCTTGTCATAGTCCATGGTAAATGCCGGAATCTTAATCTGCGCATACGATCCTGGTATGAAGTCCATGTGCTCACCCTTAGGCAATTGCACCTTGAACTCCTTGATAAACGTAGCCACATTCTTATTGCTGATAACCGTACACTCATATTCCTTCACGCCAAGAATAGACTCGTTGACATGAATCTTCAAGTCACCTTTCACCTTGCACTGACATCCAAGGCGCCAGTGATTCTTGATTTCCTTGCGCGAGAAGTGTGGTTTTTCTGAATCAAGTATCTCGCCGCCGCCCTCAAGCACCTGTACCTTACACTGTCCGCACGACGCTTTACCGCCACATGCACTGGGCAGGAAGATGCCATTCTCGTTGAGCGTTGCCATCAGATTGTTGCCCTGAGGTACATTGATGGTACGGTCGCCATTGATTTCGATGTTCACATTGCCGCTCGGACTCAGATACTTCTTGGCCACGAGCAGGATAACAACCAACAGGAGTATTACAATGAGGAAAACTCCTATGCTATATGCTATAAACTGTCCCATACCTTATTATATATTAAGTCCGCTGAAACACATCATGGCCATAGCCATCAGTCCTACGGTAATAAATACTATGCCAAGACCTTGCAAGGGCTTGGGCACATCACTAAACTGCATCTTCTCGCGAATGGCACCCATTGCCACGATGGCCAGTGTCCATCCAAGACCAGAACCAAAGCCATAGACAATGGCATCCCAGATAGAAGTAATGGCCTGTGAATTAGAGGGATCCATCAGAATGCGCTGCTGCATAAACAGCGAGGCACCCATGATGGCGCAGTTCACGGCAATCAGCGGAAGGAATATACCCAAGGCTGCATAGAGCGACGGTGAATATTTCTCGACCGTCATCTCTACCAGTTGCACCATACCTGCAATCACGGCGATGAAGAGAATGAATGACAGGTAAGAAAGATCAACACCTGCCACCAGACAGTCGGGACCTAACACCCTGGTTTGCAACAAATAGTTCACGGGAACGGTGACAGTAAGCACAAAGGTCACTGCCAGGCCTAAGCCCAGTGATGTCTTCACCGTCTTTGACACGGCAAGGTATGAACACATGCCGAGGAAGAAGGCGAAAATCATATTGTCGACGAATATCGACCGGAAGAATAAACTTATTGCGTGTTCCATAACTTATTTCTCCTTATAAAAGTAAGCACGATGAACCCAAATCACACAACCTACGAGAATCAGTGCCATGGCTGGCATTGTCATCATACCGTTGTTTACATATCCCAAGTCGTAGCAGGCATCCGGAATAATCTGGAAGCCTAAGAGCGAACCACGTCCGAGGAACTCGCGGACAGCACCCACAATGACAAGAATCATCGCATAGCCCAGTCCGTTGCCCACACCATCAAGGAATGACGGCCATGGTTTATTCTGCATAGCGAAAGCCTCCAGACGTCCCATCAGAATACAGTTGGTGATAATCAGACCTACATACACGCTCAACTGAACGCTCACGTCATAGGCGAAAGCCTTCAGAATCTGCGAGACGATTGTTACGAGGGCTGCCACAACTACCAATTGCACCACAATGCGGATGCGGTTAGGTATGGTGTTGCGGATTATAGAGATAATCACATTTGAAAAAGCAGTGATTACCGTTACGGCCAAACCCATCACGATGGCAGGTTTCAACTGCGAGGTGACAGCCAATGCCGAGCAAATACCCAGCACCTGTCCAAGTATCGGATGGTCTATGTTCAACGGGTTTGTGAAAACCTCTTTGTTTTGTTTACTGAATAATGCCATAGTTTTACTCCTCCTCTGCTTTAGTTTCGTTTGCGGATGCTTGTAAGAGTTTCACACCTTTGACCAGACCGTCACGCAGCATATCGCTCACGCCATTCGAGGTAAGCGTAGCACCAGTGACACAATCTACCTCAGAGGCGGGATTCTCCACCTTCTTCACCACAGCAATGGCAGCATTACCATTTTCGTCGAGAATCTTCTTTCCCTGGAACTTCTCCTGCCAAGCCTGAGAATCTTTAATCTCTGCACCCAGTCCGGCAGTTTCGCTCTCATGGTTGAAATAAGCACCATAAATCGTATTGAGGTCATCATTAACAGAGACAAAGCCACTGATACCTCCCCAGAGTCCCATGCCTTTCAACGGTAAAACATATTTAGTCTGGCCATCAATCTTACAGCCGTAATACTTCACACCGTCTTTCTCCACTTCTGTAAGCACCACCTCTGCATATTTTGCTTCAGCCTCCTGGCCGTCCAAGCCGCGGATATTCAGCGAGTAGAGAATCTGCTTCTTCACATCGAGTGCCACATTGGCATCCTGCATCGGCTTCAAAGCCTGATAGACGAAAGCGAGCAGGAAGGCCACAATGACCACGAGAACCGCACTATATATAATAATGTACGCGTTTGAATTGGTATTTAGTTTACTCATAATCTTTCAACTTTACAATTAATTTTTCAACCTTTCAACCTTTTCTGGCGTTTCGAAATATTGCGCTCCACAACGAAATGGTCGATGGTTGGAGCAATCATGTTACCAAAGAAGATGGCCAGCATCATACCTTCGGGATAGCCTGCATTCATCACACGGATGATAATGGCCATGGCACCAATGATAAATCCATAGATGTATTGACCCGTCATCGTGCGGCATGAAGTAACAGGATCGGTAGCCATGAACACGGCTCCGAAAGCAAAACCACCCAGAATGAAATGGTGCCACCATGTCATAGACTGTCCTGTCGACTGGAATAAGAGTGCCATGACAGCACCGCCTACGAACACGCTCAGCATGGTGCGCCATGATGCAATACCTGCCCAAAGCAGAATCAATGCACCGATAGCGATGGCTATCACACTGGTCTCACCGATGGAACCAGGGATAAAACCGCATATCATATCACAAACACTTGCATTGGGTGCGATGCCCTGCCCTATCTGACCCAGCGGAGTGGCTGCCGTAAAGGTGTCTGGAAGCGTGTTGCCAAGTCCAAAAATGGAATCTTGAGCCACCCATACCTGATCACCTGTCATCTTCGACGGATAGGCAAAGAACAAGAACATACGTGCGGCAATGGCAGGATTGAAGATGTTCATTCCTGTGCCTCCGAAAATCTCCTTGCAGAAAATCACGCTGAAAGCACATGCCAGCGCAAGCATCCAGAGCGGACATCCAATCGGGATAATCAACGGAATGATGATACCCGAAACAAGATAACCCTCCTGAATCTCTTCACCTTTCCACTGTGCCCAGGCAAATTCAATGCCAAGACCAACAATGTAAGACACAAGAATCTTGGGTAGCACGGCAAAGAATCCATAGAAGAAAATCTCGAAGAACGAGGCACTGGCTAATGCTCCGGCAGCCGCGAAATTCTGATATCCTACGTTATACATACCAAACAGCATGGCCGGCATCAATGCTATCACAACCATGCTCATAATGCGCTTCGAGTCGATGGCATCGTGAATGTTCACACCGCTCTTTGCCGTGGTGTTCGGAACAAAGAGAAATGTCTCAAAACCATCGAAGATGCTGCGGAAAGCATGAAATCTACCTTCCGGCTCGAAGTTGGGCTTGATGTTATCAATATATTTCTTTAATGACATAATCTTTTCTGTTTAGACGTTTACAATTATGCATTTTCTTTACGAAGCATGTCAAGACCTTCACGCACGATTCGCTGCAATTCTAATTTTGAACTGTCCACAAACTCTGCAAGGGCAAAGTCTTCAGGGCTAACTTCGTAGATACCCAGTTGCTCCATCCGGTCTATGTCACCGGCAATAATGGCCTTAATGAGGTACTCACCATAAATATCCATAGGCAAAACGCGGTCGTATTCGCCACTCATGATCATGTGGCGCTCACCACCCTTCACACGTGCATCTAGGGCATACTCTCTTTTTCCCATCAACCACGAGAAGTAACTACGGCTCACCGAGAATTGCTTGAAACGCGGAAGAATCCAGCCAAACATCTCATCGGCATCATCACCTTCTTTAATAACGGTGATCTCCGACACATGAGCACCCAGATAATCATTCATGCCACACGGTTTTCCAGTGAGCACATTACCGTTGATGACACGTACATGTCCCTTTCCCATGCGGCCTTCCAACAGATCGCCGATACGTGTTCCGACAAGCACATCAGCATAAGAGGGATCATTTACCTCACTTCCCACAACGGCAATCGTGCGGAGGAGATTCACTTTTCCTGTGTTGAACAAACGGCCGAAGAAGATTACAGCCGATGGATCCACCGTCCAGACGGTCTCACCTTTGTTCACAGGAGACAAATGATTAACTTGAACTCCTACGTTTCCTGCCGGACAAGGACCGTCGAACACATTCACTTCCACATCTTTTGCCTGCACAAGCGCAGGAGATGTCTGCTTGCTTCCAATGCCCAGATAAGTTTTTGCCATCTTAGACAGAGCAGTGAGACCAGCCTGGAAATCCTCTTCGTTGCCTTTCAACTCGAATTCGAAATCAGCGGCAAGAGGTTTGTCACGCAATGCGCTCACAAAGATAGCCTTGGGTGCAGACTCGGGTTGAGCGGAAACAGCATAAGGCAACTGGTCTATGTAACCAAACAACCCCGCCTCAAGCAGAGCATTCTTAACATCTTCGCCAGAAAGTGTGCTGACATCCTTCTTGCCGAAATCAACAAACTGCTGTTCGGCATCCATTTTCACTTTCACGCACATCACTTTTCTGCGTTCTCCTCGCTCAACGGCAATCACGTCGCCACTGGCAGGTGATGCAAATTTCACATCGGGATGGCGTTTGTCAACAAACAAAGCATCCCCGGCTCTAACATGATCACCCTCTTTCACCACCACTTTCGGTATCATTCCAACAAACGAATCGGGGACGAGCGCTATCTCCTGCCCTCGATTGATTGGGATTTTCTTTTCCGCGGGTTTTCCAAGAAGGTGAATGTCTAAGCCTTTTCGTAGCCTAATAACATTTGCCATAGATTTTAAATAAATTATATAAACAATAATAAGTTGCGAACAATTGTTGCTTTTATCATGCAATCTGTTCGCAAAGATAAACATTTTTTTGCAAATATCGAAGAAAAAACAGACGTTTTATCGCATTTTACCAATAAAAAGATGTATATTTGTACCGTTTTTATAAATTGAAGACGGTCAAACATATCATAAACGGCATCGTATGGACTGTATTGGGGCTATACGTGTTGCTTGTTGTATTGCTGCACACACCAGCGATACAGTCATTTTTGGCTTCTCAGGTAAGCACGGCCCTTGAGAAGAAACTGGGGACAAAAGTGCTGATTGGCAACGTTGACCTCGGGCTTTTTAACCGTGCAATCATCGACGACATCGTACTATACGACCAGACGGGCAAGCAAATGGTAAAAGCATCCAGGATGTCTGTTAAAATCAATCTTTACCAACTTACACGCGGGAAAATAGTCATTTCCTCTGCTCAACTGTTTGGATTCCAAGGTGATTTCTACAAGCAGACCTGCGATAGCAAGCCTAATTTCCAGTTTGCCCTCGACTCGTTAGCCTCAAAAGACACCACCTCACATACGCCCCTTGACCTTCAAATCAGTTCGCTGGTAATCCGCCATGGGAAATTGAAATACAATCAGCATGACATACTCCCCACGAGGAACCAGTTCAACAGTGCGCATCTTGACTTACAAGACATCAGCGCACATATTATGATACCCCACATTACCGACGACAACGTTCATGCCATCGTCAAGAAATTGTCGTTCAAGGAGAAATCCGGCTTCGACCTGAAGAATCTCACATTGCACTTTGACGCAGACAAGAACCGCGCCATTCTAAAAGATTTTTCATGCATTCTGCCCAACAGTCAGTTGCACTCCGACAGCATTTCCGCAGAGTATCAGTTCAAAGGGAGCCAACTTGACATGAGCACACTCAGTTTTAAAGGAACCATTGAGAAGAGTTTTGTAACACCCTATGACTTAAAGAGTTTCTTCACGGCAGCACAACCATTCATAAATCCAGTCAGCATCAGTACTTCTTTTTATGGAAACAACCAGAATCTGAATATAAACTCACTATACATTCACTCCGAAAAAGACGGTTTGAATGTTCTGATCAGAGCAGATGTTCAGCATCTTGACAACCAACCGCTATGGCTGGCGCATGTTGACGACCTCAAAATCAGCGGCAACAGCATCGACATGATAGCCAAGAATGCCACCAACAATCATTTCAAAATGCCCGATGTGGTCACCCGACTGGGAGACATCAATTTCAAAGGCGACATTGGCGGCAGGGGCAACGACCTCTCCTTAGAGGGAAAACTGATGACGGACGCTGGCGACAGCGACTTTGACGGCACATTCGACGGACAGCATTTTCAGTTGCAGTTAGATACGAAAGGCATCAACTTGCAGCGGTTGCTCGACAACAACCAGTTGGGCACCATCGCCAGCAACCTCACTCTGGACGGCCATCTGCATGAGAAGTCACTATCGTCGCTGACAGCCAAAGGAACCATTTCGCGCCTCGATTACAATTCGTACACCTACCACGACATTTCTATTGACGGAACATACGCCAACCAGATTATCGATGGTACACTTTCGATGGACGACCCCAACGGGAAAATAACTATCCAGGGCAATGCCACTGTCGACAAGAACAATCCCACAGGAGCATTCACCGCCTCACTAAGAAATTTCAATCCTCAAGGCTTTCGGATAACAGACAAGTTCAACGACAGCGTTATCAATGCAGACATAGATGCTGACATCAGCGGGAACTCGCTTGCAAACATCTGCGGAACGGTGAACGTCAGCGACCTCTCCATCACCGGACATGACGGAGAATACCGTCTGAATTCACTCTTCCTTAAAGCCGACAATCACCAAAACGGCAATGAATTGTCGATAGACAGCGACTTTGGCCATTTTGACATCCAAGGGAAATTCAACTATTCAACCCTTGCGCAGAGCATCACCAATTTCATTGCTTCGAAACTACCCACGCTGCCTGGCCTACCCCAGATGACGCATTCTGGACAAAACGACTTCACGTTAAGGGCAGATATCACAAAGTCTGACTGGCTAAACACATTCTTCAACCTGCCCGTCACCATCACCAAACCCATCCATATCGATGGCAGCATGAATGATGAAACCCATCAGTTGGACCTTAACGCCACCCTGCCACGCTTCTCTGTCAACGACGGATTCTATGAAGATGGTATTATCAACGTCAGGACATCTTCTGTGAACGAAGTAATCATCAGTGGGCACCTGCGCAAAATAATGGACAACGGGCAGAAATTAGACCTGAATGTCAATGCCAACGGCGGGAACAACCAACTCATCACAAGCATCAACTGGTACAACAATGCACGTCGACCCTTCAAGGGGACATTCAATTGCAGTTCAGAATTCTTCAAGAACGAAGAAGGGAAATCAGTCGCACATGCCCGAATCCATCCGTCTGAAATACAGGTGAACGACTCCATCTGGCATGTACAGCCATCAGACATTATATATAGTGAGAAAAACTTAGTGGTTGACTATTTTGCCATTGAGCACAACGACCAGCACATCATTGTCTCCGGACTTGCCAACAAAAATCCCAACGACTCTCTCGTGGTAGATTTAAAGGACGTTGATGTCAATTACATACTGAATCTGGTCAACTTCCACTCTGTAATATTCGGAGGTAGAGCCTCTGGAAAGGCATACGTAAAGTCTGCTTTCAGCAATCCCGATGCCTACGCCAATCTTATCGTCAAGGATTTCCTATTCCAAGAAGGCCGCATGGGAACGCTGTATGCAAAGGCTAAGTATAATAAAAATGACGAGCAAATCGACATTCACGCCCAAGCCATTGATGGGAAAGAAGGCAAGACACTTGTCAACGGCTACGTTTCACCCGCAAGGAACTACATTGACCTGAAGATAGATGCTGAAAACACAAGGATGGAATTCCTCGAAAGTTTTTGCGAAAGTTTCATGGATAATGTGGAAGCGCGCGCAAATGGCAGTCTGCGTCTGGCAGGTGACTTGAGTGAAATCAACCTCACGGGTATGGCCGTTGCCAATGGCGGACTTGATATCACCAGTCTGAACACCCACTACACACTGGTTAACGATACCATCCGTCTGATTCCAGACAATATCATCTTCGATGGCGATACCATTCTCGACAGGAACGGTAACTACGGAATTCTCAGAGGAACGCTCCACCATGAGCATCTCACGAAACTTAGTTACGATTTGAACATCTACGCAAGGAACCTGCTCAGTTATGATTTCCCCTCGTATGGTGACAATACATTCTTCGGAACTGTGTATGCCACGGGCACATGTAATATCCAAGGTAAGAGCGGAAGCATCAACTTCGACATCAACGCCTCACCCGAGAAAGGGTCGTTCATCGAATACAATGCTGCCAGCCCGGATGCCATCACTGATCAGCAGTTCATCACGTGGAGAGACAAGTCGCAGGAATATGCAGACAGCAACATGGTGGTCAGCAATGTGCCGAAACCAGACATGCAACCCGCCGAGATAGACATACCCAGCGACATGCACATCAACTTCTTGATCAATGCCAACCCGGATTTCACGCTGCGACTCCTCATGGACAAGAGCAGCGGAGACTATATCGCGTTGAATGGTTCCGGCACCATCAGGGCTTCCTATTATAATAAAGGTGCATTTGACATGTTCGGTACGTATCTCGTTGACCACGGAATATACAAACTTACCATTCAGAACATCATCAAGAAAGACTTTCAGTTCCAGCAGGGAGGCACCATCGTGTTCGGTGGAAACCCATACCAGTCTGCTCTCAACCTGAATGCCGTCTACACCGTCAATGGCGTTCCCCTTTCCGATCTCCAGATTGGCCGCTCATTCTCTACTAACAACATCAGGGTGAACTGCCTGATGAACATCAATGGAACAGCAGAAAGTCCCCACGTGGAATTCGATCTTGACCTGCCAACAGTCAACACCGATGCCAAGCAGATGGTGCGTTCCATCATCAACAGCGAGGAAGAAATGAACCAGCAGGTAATCTATCTGCTCAGCATCGGCAGGTTCTACACACAGAATGCCAACAATGCCAGCCAGAACCAGAGCCAGACCAGCCTTGCCATGCAGTCGCTCCTCAGCGGAACAATCAGTCAGCAAATCAACAATGTGCTGAGCAGTTTCGTCAATACAAGCAACTGGAACTTCGGAGCAAATATCTCTACGGGCGACGAGGGATGGAACAATGCCGAATATGAAGGTTTGCTTTCGGGAAGACTGCTCAACAACCGCCTGCTCATCAACGGCCAATTCGGTTATCGCGACAATGCCAATGCCACCACCAGTTTCATCGGTGACTTCGACATCCGCTATCTGCTCTTCCCCAGCGGTAACCTTGCCATTAAAGTATATAATCAGACCAACGACCGCTATTTCACAAAGAACAGCCTGAACACGCAAGGTATTGGTCTGATTATGAAAAAGGATTTCAACTCGTGGAAGGACTTTTTCCGAAGAACACCCAAAACCAGCAAGTAATCAACTGTTCCTGAGTTGCATCAGCAAATCCTTCTGCCGCTGACTCAGGTTGGTGGGCAGTTTTACCTGATAGGTGATGATCAAGTCGCCAAATGTACCGTCGCCCCGGTCATAGCCCTTGCCTCTGAGACGCACTTTCGTGCCTGGTTGCGTTTCCGGTTTTATCTTCAGTTTTATTCTCTTCCCTGTGCTCAGTTGGATAATGACATCACCACCGAGCAGCGCCGTATACATGTCAATATCTACTGTAGCACTCATCTCACCGCTGTTCCTGCGGTTGAAACCGCCACCATTCATGGTTGAACCGCCGCGGCCACCGCCAAACAGATCCTGAAAGAAACTGCTGAAACCGCCGCCATTGCCGAAAGAGCCGAAATCAAAGCCTTCGAAAGGCGAGCCTCCAGACCACTGATAAGTGCCGCCACCGCCTTGGTTGAACATGTCGGCATTGCGCCACTGCTCGCCATACTGGTCATATTTCTTCCGCTTTTCCGGGTCGCCAATCACGTCATAGGCCTCGTTCAGTGCCTGAAACTTGGCTTTCGCCTTGGGATCGTCGGGATGCAAATCGGGATGAAACTGCTTGGTTCGCTTCTTGTAAGCCTCCTTCACATCCTTCTGAGGTATGTCTTTGGGCACGCCCAAAATCTTGTAATAGTCTATAAATGCCATAAATCAATCCTCCTTTATTTACTTATTTCTTCTAAAAACTTGTGTGCAAAAAGCATGCCAAACCGATTTTTTTTGTACTTTTGCAAAAAAAATATAAATATGATGACAAAAAGTTTTATAACCGCATGCCTCATGGCAGCATGTTTCTGTTCAACTACCATGGCACAGACAATAAAGAAAGTATCTCTCAGAGTGATTGAAACCAGCGACGTACACGGAAGTTTCTTCCCATACGACTTCATCAACAGGAAACCGAGAAACGGGTCCATGGCACGCGTCATCACCTATGTGGATTCACTGCGCGCAACCTACGGCGACAATCTGCTGCTTTTCGACAACGGAGACATCCTGCAAGGGCAGCCCACCTGCTATTATTACAATTTCATAAAACCTGATATGGAGAATGTGGCAGCCAAGGTTATCAATTACATGAAATATGATGGACAGACCTTTGGCAACCATGACGTGGAGACAGGTCATGCTGTTTACGACAAATGGATTAGCGAAGTGAAGTGCCCGATGCTGGGTGCCAACATCATCGACACAAAAACCAACGAGCCATACGTGAAACCTTACGCCCTGATTGAGCGCGATGGCGTGAAGATTGCTGTCATCGGCATGATCACTCCCGCTATTCCCAACTGGCTTGAAGAGAATCTATGGAGCGGACTACGGTTTGACGAGATGACGAAATGCGCCCGTCAATGGGTTAGTTATCTCAAGCAGAACGTGAAGCCAGATGTCATTATCGGACTCTTCCACTCAGGAAAAGAGGGCGGCATCACCACTCCGGAATACGATGAAGACGCATCTCTGAAAGTGGCAAAGGAAGTGCCGGGATTCGATCTCATCCTCTATGGACACGACCACACACGCCATCAGGACATCATAGAGAACAGCAAAGGACTGGTGGTATGCCTGGATCCCTCGTGCAACGCTATGATGGTGGCCGATGCACAGATAGAACTCACCCTGAGAGACGGAAAAGTGAGAGAGAAGACGGTGAACGGAAAGATTGTAGACATCTCTCAGTTGCCAGTCAGCCAACCGTTCATGGATTATTTCAAGGCCGACATCGACAGTGTGAACGCTTTCGTGAACAGGCGCATAGGCTCTCTCAAGAACAGCATCTACACACGCGACTGCTACTTCGGCAGCAGTGCCTTCTGCGATTTCATCCACAACCTGCAACTGCAAATCACCGGTGCCGACATCTCTCTGAATGCACCTCTTGCCTTCAATGCCGAGATCAAGGCTGGCGATTTACATGTCAGCGACATGTTCAACCTCTATAAATACGAGAACCAGATCTATGTGATGACACTCACAGGCGAAGAGATTCGCAAGCACTTGGAGATGAGTTACAACCTCTGGGTGAATACGATGACCAGCCCCGACGACCATATCATGCTGCTTAACGACGATACCAAGGGCGACCTGCAGCGCTATGGATTCAAGAACTTTACGTTTAATTTTGACAGTGCCGCAGGCATTGACTACGAGGTGGACGTTACCAAGCCCAACGGGCAGAAGGTACGCATCCTGAGAATGAGCAACGGCGAACCGTTTGATGAGAACAAAACCTACAAGGTGGCACTGAACAGTTACCGTGGAAACGGCGGCGGTGAACTGCTTACCAAGGGAGCAGGCATTCCGCGCGAGCAACTGGAAAGCAGAATCGTGTTCCGCAGCGAGAAAGACCAGCGTTTCTATCTGATGAAAGAGATTGAAAAGGCCGGCGAAATGGATCCGAAGGCCAACAACAACTGGCGGTTTGTACCGGAAGAATGGGCAGTTCCTGCCATTGAGCGCGACCGCAAACTGCTGTTTGGGAAATAGCATTCCTGAAAGATTGGGCATATCGGGCTTATAGCCTGATTGCCCAATTTGTCCTATTAGCCCTATTAGCCCTATAAGTCATATAAGTCATATAAGCCCTATAAGCCCTATTCCCCCACCCCAATGAAAAAATACTGGTTTATATTCTGCAAGTCAGACTTATTGCTGCAGAAATGCGCTGACGGAACCTGCCAGATTCCGCACTGCGAAGAGCCGCCCGTGGAAGTGAAACCGTGGACCACCATTCACAACATCGCTCCCGTGGCCTGGCACGAAGGTGATGAACTAACACTCTGCAATGGAGAGGTGAAAACACTGCAAATAGACTTTCCTGTTAGCAATCTGGAAGACTACGAGATGTGTCCGCTGCGCGCCTCCTACTATAAACTGCCTTTGGAAATGTATCTCATGGCCGGCAAGTGCCAGGAAATACTCTATTGGGATGCCAACACAAAGTTTTGCGGCGTGTGCGGTGCTCCCATGAAACTGCATACTGACATCAGCAAGCGGTGCACACAATGTGGTAAGGAGGTATGGCCACAGTTGGCCACGGCCGTTATCGTGCTCATACACCGTCACGACGAAGTACTACTGGTACATGCCAACAATTTCCGTACCAATTTCTTCGGACTTGTGGCGGGATTTGTTGAGACGGGCGAGACGCTGGAGGAGGCCGTGGAACGCGAAGTGATGGAAGAGACGGGCCTCAATATCAAGAACATCCGCTATTTCGGTTCACAACCATGGCCCTACCCTTGCGGACTGATGGTGGGCTTTCATGCCGACTATGCCGGTGGAGACATCCATCTGCAACGCTCCGAACTGTCAAAAGGTGGGTGGTTCAGCCACGACAACCTGCCGCAGATACCCGAAAAACTGTCCATTGCCAGGAAACTGATTGACAACTGGCTTGAGAATGGATAGAAAAACGCAGGCAGTACCCACCGAAGAACACGACGAAGCCGCCTTAACGCACCGCTCAATGTGTAATCAAATAGCATACATAGACGTATGCTATTTTTATTATTTCCAACAATTTGATGTTAAAATATCTAAAAACAAGTATTACGTATCGATTTAATTCTTAACTTTGCATAAGAAAATGGCAGGATATGTGAAACGAAGATTGTATACTAAAACAAATCTGCATCTAACAGAATCACACAAATAAAGGTGCTATCTCACATCCAAGTTCAAACTCAATGCTTCTTGCAAGCATCCTTAAGTAATCGGCTCATCATAAACAAAGATTTACGATGGGGCTGGTTTCATTAAAACAAATGAATAATAAGACAACAAAAAACAGCAACCTCAAACGCATCAGTGTATGTGTAAGCGCAAGGAAAACGGAGACGACGTTCCTTTGGGTGCTCCATCCCCCCATCCACAGAATGTCTCTGATATCGGCACCACCGATACCAGCAGCACAGCGCATGCCATCAGCAACGAGGACCTCAAACAATTAGTACAGCATTATCACGACATCATCGCACAAAAGAACGAAGTAATCAGTCAACAAAAGGAAACTATCCAGCAGAAAGAAAATACCATCCAACAGCAAGGCCATATCATCAGTATACAAGACACCCACATCCAACGGTTGGAAGATGATAACAGCCAACTCAGGGAGAGCATACACAAACAATCCGCAACCATCGACATCCTGACAAAGAGAATAAGCGAACTGGAGAACTACTTAGAATCTGTCGCCTATAACAAGCCTGCGAATGTAGAGAGCCAACCCGACGGGGCAGATCTCAAACTGATTTGCGATACACTGTCAGTTTATATCAGCAAGGAAAAGAACGATCGAGACCGCATCCACAAGAGCATATCCACATTGATGAAGAGCAACCATCTGGCCGTGGTCGCACAACCCGACAACCCCCAAAAGCGGCAAATCGTGGTAACAGCACAGTTCCTGAGCGAGTTCATCAGGGTGATGCTCGAGATCATGAACAGCACTCAGCGCAGGGCAATTGTCTCAAAACGGAAAGGAGTCATTCCGGCAATGGCGCAATATATCAAACAGAATGTCAAACTGAGAAGGGGAAACCATGGACCGCTCACCAGCATCTGTTATGACAGCCTCCGCGAAACCATACGCCGAGCGGCAATTAAATATACCGAAGAACACAAGGTTTCTGCAACTTTTTGACATACGAAAGTTGCAGAAGCATTTTATTTTCATGAATGTAACCTATTCATATCAAGACAAATAGCAAACATCCGAAAATATTTTTATTACGCAACTCTTGCAACTCTTTGTCATCAAACAGTCTTTTCCATACTTTTGCAGCGACATATTAAAACAGCGAAAGGCCCCACGCCACAACGATAAGTGACTGCGCAGACTCATCAGCAGCGTGACAGCCCAACGCAATAACAAACTCTAAAAGTATAGAAAGGAACAATGATGAAAAAGAATTTGATTGACACAGACATGCATCTGTCAGAGAACTTCACACTCGGTGAGATGGTCAAAAGCGCCACCGCACAGAAATTAGGCATTGTAAACATCCCGTTGCACTGCCATATCATGAACTTGCGCAACCTATGCAATACCGTGTTGCAGCCCTTGCGCAACCAGTTCGGCCCCATCTTCATCAACAGCGGATATCGATGCCCTGCACTCAATGAGGCCGTCCACGGCGTAGGAGCATCGCAGCACATGCTCGGCGAGGCTGCCGACATCCACATCCGCGACATCGAAGAAGGCATTCGCTATTTTGACTTCATCCTCACCCACTGCGATTTCGACCAGTTGCTTTTCGAATACAACAGAAACGGGGCTGCATGGATACACGTAAGCACCAAGATCAGAACCACGTTAAACCGCCACATGGCCATCCGCAACTATAAGGCAAACTGGAAATAAACACACCAAAATGAAATACGACTACTGGCAGCGGCACGCCACAGAACTCACGTGCCGCTGCTGCGGACAGGTAAAACCCGTCAGTGAGTTCCAGAAACTGAAGAGCGGAACATACCGCCACGTATGCCGTCGATGCAAATACCAGATGTACGACCGCATCTATTACGAAGAGCGTCGCATGAGGGAAATCACAGCCAGCGAGTGGCACACAAGCCCCCTAGTATGGCATTGATAAATACCGCCCCAGCCTTCCCCGCCGCTTTCAACTCTATCAGCCCTATTTATCTGATTAGCCCAATTTGCCCTTAAAGCCTTATCTGTTTAAGCCCCATCTCGTCTCCCCTCATTGTGTCTGAGAGCAAATGGCAATAATTTGGAAACACCCTCTCGAATTTTGTATCTTTGCAACGTCAAAAGGAACAAAGATGCATCAAGTTCAGCGACACGAGAATGATAACCAAAAGTTTAACAAAAAAATTAAAAGAAATGGCAGTTTTATATCGTTTTACAAAAAACAACAACGAGAAGAGCAAGACACATGGCCAGTATTACATCAAGGCCGTGATGACACAGACCACCGATCTGAACATGCTCGCCGACCGTATTCAGCGCAACTGCACGGCAAAACGCTCAGATGTGCTGGCAGTGCTCACCGAACTGGTAGAGGTAATGCAGGATGAGTTGCAGGCTTCCCACCGTGTCAAACTCAACGGTTTCGGCTCCTTCAAGATTGGAATCAAGAGCACCTGCGCCGAGTCTCCCAAGAAATTCTCTATTACAGAGAATGTGAAAAGTCTCCATGTAAACTTCACTCCAGAGACAAAAGCCGATTCCAACAAGAAGCGCACCAAGGCCTTCCTCACAGGTTGTCACATGCAGCAAGCCCCAAAGAATGCCGGCTTTGATGATGAGGACGGCAACGGCGAAGAGGGAACCACCGAGAATCCATAACAAACAACGGCAATGAAGACTTGGAAATTTATCCTCAAACTCATCATAGCCATTCTCACCGCAATCCTCGGTGTCCTGGGTACTCAGGCAGCAATGAACACTTTTAATCTCTAAAATGACGGAGGCGAATCCTTGATGGATCCGCCTCCGTTTTCTTTATTTCATATCCCCTGCCCAACCACGATTAAGTTTCCAAGGGACACCTCACATAAAACACTGCTCACATAAACTACAATTCTCTCACCACCCTGCATGGATTTCCCGCCGCAATGCAATCAGCAGGAATACTCTTTGTCACCACACTGCCAGCACCGATTACGCTCCTTGCACCAATGGTGACACCCTTCAGTATCTGACAATTTGCACCAATCCACACGTCTTCCTCAATCGTTACAGGTGCACTTTGCACTGTTGCTTGGGGTGAATTCTGATTTAATACATTCTCACCACGACGTGCCAAATAATCAATCTCATGCACATCAGTGTCCATAATCATGCAGTTGCCACCAATATTCACATGATTGCCAATAGTCAGCCGCTCACTAATCCATATACATGGTGAACTCATCCCCACATTGTCTCCAATAGTGATAATTGCTTTAGGACTACCAAGATGAACACACGCCCGGAGATTACGGCAGATAGGATTTATACAATCGCCACTAGTCAAAGTGAAATGATCCCCAATTGAGATTCTTCCTCTTGCGCCTGTGACGTACACTTTATTATATACCTGCAGCCTGTCTCCGAATTGAATCCCTTTGTAGCGGAAATACCAACGGTTAAACCACTTGTAATATTTAAATCTTAGATTATTTATAGAAAACATGATAATAGAAAAAGTAAATAGCCTAACAACGTTCCTGATACATAGTCAAAAGACATGTACTAAATATATCAACTCCAAATTCCGTCCACGCCCCACAAAATGGGAAGCACTTTCTAAACAATTAAACATTTAATTATTTATCATCACAACTATTGGTCCTTATTACTCTTGCAGGATTACCAGCAGCAACAGAATATGCAGGTATGCTGCTCGTCACTACAGAATTAGCCGCAATCACAACTCCATCACCGATGCTTACTCCTGGCAAAACTGTTGCCTTATCACCTATCCACACATTTTTGCCAATTAAAATTGGTCCTTTAGATAGAACAGGACGACTCCATGGCTGAATCTGCATGCTATCATAATCTGTACTCCCATGTGAATTATCCACTATCGTCACCCATTTTCCTGTTAATAAGCCATCTCCTATTTCGACTCTATTTGAACAAGAGATGTGGTTCCATGAGCCAAATGAACAGTTGTTCCCAATTTTCAACACTGGGTTCCTGTCTCCAACATGCCATGCTGTTAAATACAAATCATACCCAAAACAACAATCATCTCCTATGCTAATATATTCTCCTCCAACAAGATACTTCACAGAGCAAAAACTGACCCGTTCCCCAATACTCATTACCTGTGACATGACATACAAATATCGGATTCTTCGTATGCACTTGTTTATAAAACCAACTAATGCATTCTTACTTGCAATCCGCAGAACAACAAATAACACTCTATTTAAACTCATCCAACGCTTTTCTTAATGCTTGAATAAAACCTTTCCCATACTTCAAATCTGGTTCCATGTAATTACCTTCTGCCCACTCATTCCATGATTTGAGTAGCAGAATCTGGTATTCTTCTGGCTTGTCCTTGATTGCATTTAATGCCTCCTTTACATGTTCTTCAAAGTATTCAGGTTCACTATTGATGTATATATTACCTTTTGGACCTGTTCTTGGCGAATGATCCCACTGGGGATATAATTGAGGGATGACATCAATTTCTTTATCAATGTCCTCATTAATGAAGCCATGAAACTCTTTTTTATAATCATAAACATGAGGAGGTCTCCGTTTATAATATGACAAAAAGCGATTCCGTACTTTCAGCAGGAATTCTTTTACTTTAGAGTCTGGCGCATGTAATCCCAATCTTCCATACGTCACAGAATCAAAGCCCTTGTCCAGCAATTCTTGTTTGGTCATATTGTCTGGCTTGTTTCCTGATAAATATAATCCAGGAAAGCCTGCTTCTATAGTCCACTTCTTAAAATTTCGAATATACTCTTCTGGTATACTCTTTGCATCAAAAACGAACAAGAACGGTTTTCCATCAACTCTGACATATCTTTCATCCCGGAATGCCTTCAGTAGAAACTCAAAATGCATTCTCTCATCTTCTATTCCAGGGTATGTCTGCTCCATCAACACCTCTGGGGACTCGTTCCCAGCCGTACATCCAACGGCTTTCCAAGTATGATTTGCCCAAGCCAAGCAGAACGGGAAATCTGGCTTTCCACTCTCTAAAACTTCTTGAAACACATCTGCTAACAGCCGACGCCCATTTCCGAACCAATAATGCCAATAACAGAAAGCCGTAACCCCAGCCTCTTTAGCCAATTCTGCCTGTTGCTCCCTAACGATTGGCAAGCGTAAATCATAATATCCCAAATCTGCAGGAATGCGAGGTTGATTATGTCCTTTGAAAAGTTTTTTCGCCTTCCCAACGTTTGTCCACTCAGTAAATCCTTTTCCCCACCACTCATCATTCTCATGGAATGGATAAAACTGTGGAAGATAAAAAGCAAAAACCTTAACATTCATAATAATAAACCATCTAACGTGACAACAAATATACTATTTTTTTATTACACTTTCATATATGTCTAACAAATCATCAACAATCGACTTAGGGTCATGTTCTTTTATTACCCTCTCTCGAGCATTCTGCCCAATCTGCATGTTTACTTCAGGATTTTCATATAAATACCGAATTAAAAAAGCAACCTGATAAGGATCATTTGCAGGAACTAGGAATCCATCTTCACCATCTTTAATCAAAGAAGGAAGACCTCCTACATACTGGCAAATTGGAGTCGTTGATGACATCTGTGCTTCAATAATGCTATTTGAAGAATTCTCCATATATGAGGGATGATAATACAATGTTGAAGACAATAATCTATCTCTAATTATATCTTCAGTCACAATACCATATAAATTTATGTTCAAGTCGGTATACCGAAGCCCATTATTCTTTTCTGCAAATGATGGAGAAACATTGCCATATACGTTCCATATAAAACTTAAACTCAATTCATTCTTTAAGATACTTGCAACCTTTAAAATTTGATCGAATCCCTTAAATATGGCTCCAGACAACGTTGTTGTGATAGTTAGTGTTGACGGTATTCTTTTCTCTATTGGTTCATAAAAAACAGGACGCATCAATTCGTTTCCATAATAATAAACAGCATTTCGGTTAAGAACGTTCGTTATACGATAATCCCATACTGTTCTACCCACAAAATACTTAACACGTTTGAAGACTTCCTTCTCTCGAAAAGCATTTCTACGCAACCATGCAATACCTGACAATCGTTTATATACTTTGTACGGATTTAAGTCTTGCAGAACATATGACACATTTGAAACACCTGGCGGGAAATATGCATTATATAACTCACAAAGAACCCCTTGTAAGTGTAAAAACACAGGAATTTCCGTTTCTGATGCGACAAGTCCATAATAATACTCTGATCCAAAAACATGTATAACATCTGGTTGAAAATCTTCTATAACTTTTAAGTACTCAGATACGTAATATGGCCAAAACTCTTTATCGAATTCTATGTCATTCAAAAAAAGCCCTCCTTTAATTCTCATAAAAAAAGACTTTCTCACGTCACATACAGGATAGTACTTTGTACCATTTATCTCTCTTATTGGCATAGGATTCTGTACATTAAACACCCATGCTACTTGCAAATCTGAACGCTTTTCAAACTCCGCTAGAAATGAATTAATCCATCCAGCCCCATTATAACCGGGATCGCAACTATAATTTGCTGGAGACATTGAACATATCAATATACGCATAATAAAAAAACAACATTAAAGTTTGTCTAAACATGCTCATGCTATAAATATGCATGCAGTAATTTTAATACTTTTCTTAAAAACAACAAATCATATCTATAATACCATTTATGATATAAGATTTTCATATCATCACGATACACATCCCTATTTTCAAGAAAAAGGTTAAACATACACATCTTTTTCCAAAACATATTACCTTTCAATGACAGGTGGCCAATAAAATCCTCATCAATAATTTCACGTTTTAAACTCGCTGAAGAATAATCTGTATTCACATACAATACAATTTCCGCCATCTTATAAATCTTTATATTATGCAATAGCCTAAATAGCAATTCCGCATCCTCATATCTACGTAATGCTTCATCATATAAGTTTTCCTTTATAATTAAAGATCTAAACATAGAATGGCCTGCACCTGGCATCAGTTCTCCTTTAAACCAGCACTTAAAATTATTATGCATATATCCTTTTCGTGAATGTGTGACAACATATGAGTTCTCTCCATTCCGAATAATCGTGCCTCCATCTATAACATCTGCTTCAGGATGGAGTCTTTGGTTTTCTAAGAACAAGTCTATAGAAGAACTTGCTAGTTCATCATCTGCATCCAGAAAGACAATCCAATCTGCTTTTGAGTGTTTGATGCCTGTATTTCTGGCAGAACTAGGACCACTATTCTTTTGTTCTATTATTGAAATTCTACTATCCTTTATACTATTAACAATTTCTGTGCTATTGTCCGTTGAACCGTCATCCACAATAATTAATTCTATATTCTTATGAGATTGGGTAAGAACACTCATAATTGAACGCTTAATAATCCTTTCTTTATTATAGAGAGGTATAATAATGGAAACATCTGGTTTCATAAATATATAATTATTTACTACACAACTCTTTTTCCTATCAACACAGGAAAGAATTTCATGCAAAACAATATAATTGGATAAAAAACAATTAACACGGCAACAGAATATAAAATTTCACACCATATATGTTTATCAAAAACAAAACTATAGAAATACAAAAAAATTTGATGAAAACCGAGAATTACTATCATTCCGGTTGACAAAACTGTGACCGTTCTGCGAAATACATCCCCAATAATGACGCTCATAACATATACCATACAGATTCCCGCAAGAGCACTTACCCAGAACAGGAGATATGACTTTCCATATAACGTTAAATACATCCACACATGCCCATTAAACTTCACTGTTACACATAATATCAAACATGCTATTAGGAAGACGAACAGCATGAATGAGTTCATTCTCAAAATGCTAAAGATGTGCATGTACCTTTTCAGGAAAACACCAACTAAAAAAAAAGGATAAGAAATCCACAAATTTGCATAGGCGTTCCATATTGCCCATCCCAATCTCGTTACAAATAAGGTTAACAAGATACAGATACCCCCAACGAGCAACAACTGCCATGTTTTTGAAAGATACTGATAAATAATCTTAATTAGGATAAGAGTATAAACGAACCAACATGCCCTTAGACCTCCATATTCGGATCCACCATTCCCAAGCAAACATTCGATAATACGCATATAGAACAATTCAAAATTCCATATGTTACTATTGTAAACCACAAGAGAATCAAACAGTGCATTTATAACACATATTAGCAATAAAGGCACAATTAAACTATAACATATCTTTTTCCAAAAGGCGAAAGAACCAGCATCCCTTTTACTTAACAATCCAGACAACACGAAAAACAATGGAACATTGAAAGCATAAATATACTCATCAAATGGGGGGAAAAGATGCCCAAGAATAATAAAGTACATACCTAGGACTTTCATCCTATCGATAAAGCCAATTCTCTCTTTCACCTAAAAGAATCTAATACCTTTGTATTTTTTAGTGCTCTGAACAAAATAGCGAAAACTATTGTTGACAGAAAAACAATGACTGGGGCAAAATGAGGAAATATCATCTCACTCCAAAGTGATGGGAGATTATCATTAATTCCATAAAAAAGCCATAGTATGAATGTGTGAAAAACATATACATACAACGAATATTCCTCCCCAATTCTGGACAGGATGTTCTTGTGATTATTTGAACTCATAATGGAAAGGACAAATATAAAAAAGGTCAGACAAATAGTCATAATATATTTATCATTTGCATTAATACCACATGAGACCCAAAATCCATCCTCATAATACAATAATACAAGCGAGCATACTATGCCACATAAAACGATATTACTGTTAACCTTCTGAAAAAACCATCTGTATTTTTTCACACTCATCCCCATCATTACATATGGTATACTTATTGTCAAATAAAGTGGTAAATGATATGTCCCAACTAATGGAGAAATAAATTCCTTTACGACTTCCAGATTCATCATAAGCAGTATTGGAGACAAATACGCAAGACACTTTACACATTTAAACTGATTGAAAAAATAAATTATAACAAGTGCGTACAAATATGTATGCAGATACCATAAATGAGGTGCAAAATACAAAAAATCGCTCTCGCCATACACAAAAAACTTTATACAGTTACCCAATGAAAAAACACTGAAATCATTCTGTTTTACTGCAAACCTAATTGTCAACGCTCCATACAACAACAAGCACCACAAATATATCTCAAAAATTCGCTTTAAACCTTTTATGACCCTCTTCTTGAGAATTAGAGTATCATTACTATACAAATAATACCCAGAAATCACAAGGAAACAAGGTACAGCACATCTGCATATATCCAAAAAAAAACCGCTTTTATAACGTGTATGGATATACACGACCATAAAAGCACACAATAAGCGCAAGCCATCTATTGCGTAATCCCTTTGATTAGGGCTTGCGGAACTGATTCTGCTAATGCTCATATTAAAACAATCTATCCCTCAGTCTTAATACTCTAATAATAGAATTAAATATTTTACGATAGACGAAACTATTGCACTTTGTTCTGTACCATATTGTCAAAAAAAGCTTTTCTATGATATTACATCTATCATATAGCATTATAAATAAATCCTTTTTATCCGATTCAGATCTATAATATTTGCAAGAAAAAGCATGATGAAGAGTATTGAGAATCTGAACTTTTTGCTCTCCGCTCATAAATAAATCTATACTATTTGTAAAATCTTTGATTCTACTGTGAACAGACTCTATTTCTTTCTCATAATTGATGGAAGAAGTAATCGATCCATCATTAATATAATAAATATAGGAAGGTACCCTATTAAAGGCCATTGTCTTTACATATTTGGCTAAAAAAAAAGACCAATGGTTGTCTTCGTGTATGATGCCTTTCTTGAAATACAAATTATTATTTGTAATAATAGTTTTTTTTACCAATTTATTTTGTGCCATTATAGGCATTTCATTATAATCCAGCAACATTCTTTTTATGTATTTTCGACTTTCTGTATATGCTGGATACTGCTTCTTTAAAAAGCACTCTAACGATTGTGATGTGGATACATAAGCACCTTGTATCAAGTCGACATTTGAGTACGTTTGAAGAATCTCTGTAAAACTACTTATGCACTGCGATGTTAAAGCATCATCGCTATCTAAAAAGAGTAAATAATCCCCGTGGGCATTCTTTATACCCGTATTGCGAGCTTCCGACAAGCCCATATTAGAGTGATGCTTTAAAACACTAAAAGGAATGAGTCCTTTATAATGTTTCAAAAAGGAATGAACTTGTTGCATGCTTTCATCATCGCCACAATCATCTATAAGAATACATTCTACGCCATCACAAACCGTTTGATCAGCAATGGATTGCAAGCACCTTACAATATACTTCTCAACATTATAAACTGGAATAATTATCGAAATAATAATACGATTCATTACATATATGATTTAATAAATCCGACAATTCTTTCAGTTGCATGTCCATCATCAAAACTGCATAAATCATGTTTATAAAAATGAGTCAACCGCTTTTGATACGAAGAGAGATCAAATTCATTCACTGCATTCTCCAATTCATCATTACTGCGACATAAAGGAAATGGCATCCTAAAATACATGCTTTTCAGGCCTCTCATAGACTTGTAATCTTCTATATCTGTTGCAAATAAGAATACGGGCTTTTTGCTCAATGCAAAATCAAGCATTATACTAGAATAATCAGTAATCAACAAATCTGATATATATAATAACTCTTGTACGTCAGGACAATGACTTATAACAAGAACCGAATTAGAGCGTTCTATTGTAGGTTTTTTATACCATTTAAAATTAGGATGCAATGATACAATACAACACCACTCTTGATTTGATTTCTTTTCCAAAGCGGATAATAACCTATTCATATCCAAGCAAAATGACGTATTACTATTATTATCTCTAAACGTCGGGGAATAATACACTATTCGTTTGTTCTCAGGTATATTATAATACTTTTTTATAATACGTTTATTATCTTCACTATTAATAAAAAATAAATCATTACGTGGAAACCCCGTCTCCCAAACCTCTTTGCTAAACCAATAATTCTGATAAAAATCATTTGTTTGGTATTTACTAGCCGAAACGAATATATCCATCAAAGAAGAATGCTTTTTACTCATTGCTATGTACTCTTTAGACAACCTGCTCTCTGCATCCTTTTCTGTACGTTTAGCTCCACTTTGTCCATGTGGGATATATACAAATAATTGATCTCGCTTTTTTATCACTGGAATATCCGATTTTTGATTGTTTATAACAATTTTGGCGCTAGATAACTCCACACAAGATTCTATTCGTGGAAACTTGACTTTTCTTATGTAATCTGGCATTTGGCAATTCTTGTCACGAACTAACCAAACTATATCACATAGAGGACACTGATTATGAAGCTCTTTTGCAATATATTTCAAACTATCCCCAAAGCCATCTCCATCATTCTGTATAAATACAACTTTATTATTCTTTATCTTAAGATACTTAAACAAATAAACACATACATGCATTATCCTAAGATAAAACAATCTAAATACGCAATCCTTTAATTCATTCATTTTTTATACTCACATTAAACTTTTTATTCAGATATTCACCTAGCATTGAATATAGATACATAAAACTGTCGTTCTTTGTCAATTTAGAAATACAAAAGTAAAATATCATACCTGCCAAGATTTGGGAAAAAAAGCAACAATAGATATTCATAGGAAGCAAGCCAATTAAATAAACAACAATTGCCATTATAATAGAAACAAAAAAATTGGCAAGCACATCCATAATCTGTGCACGAATAGAATAGCCCAATACTCTTTTATTTGGATATGCATTCACAAAACAAATAAAAACACAATATACACACTGCCCAATAGCAATTGCAAGTGGGCTAATAAACATTGTGAATAGTAAAACAGAAATCATGATTGGTCTTTTAAACAACTCTAATTTCATAACGACATCACTTCTTCCCATTGCAGTAAGCGCTTGAACGTTTGCCCCCCCTATCAAAGAAAAGGCATATATTACACATACAAGTTGCATAAAAGGAACCGCAGGTAACCATTTTTCCGTATAAAGAATATAAACAATTTTATCCGCCATGGCTGCTAACCCAAACATAGCTGGGAAAATAATGTAACTAGAAATCTTCATAGAACGGCTTAAAGCTCTTTTGACAGTCTCACGATCATCCTGCAATTTAGCCAATGCTGGAAACAAAACAGAATTAATTGTACCATTGAAATTATTATATATAACTCCTGGTATTCCATCTCCTCTATTATAATAAGCAAGATCTGCTGGCGAATACTTAATTCCCATAACATAACCGCGCAATTGCTCACTAAAAGTGGCAGTAAAATTTGCGACAATCTGCTTCCATGCAAATGAATACATGCCCAGAAAACGTTGCCAAGAAAACATCCATTTTGGACGCCAATCAACAATTAACAACAATACTATAGAATTTGTTATAACGGATAGTAAATTCTGTGCGACCAAAGCCCATACACCAAAACCCATATAAGCCATTGTGACACCAATTACTCCCGAAAGAAGCGTTCCTGTTAATGATGAAAAAAAGAATTTTCGAAAATCCAATTGCCGTGAAACATATGCAGATTGGATACCACTAAAAGCACTAATTATCATACCTAGGGACATAACCCTAAGAACAGGAGACACCTGTTCATTCTCGAACAGAACTGCTATTGATGGCGAAAGAAAAAAAACTACAAGGTAAAAAAAGACAGACAATACCAATCCAGAAATAAAGATAGTGTTTAAGTCTAATTCATCTACATTCTTTTTCTGAATGAGAGCGATATTCAATCCACTTCCAACAAACAAACCTACAAATGCCATAAACATTGCGCAAAGAGCAACGATTCCATATTCATCTGGCATTAACAATCTTGCTAAAACAACTGATACTATAAAACTTAATACTTGCCCAATTACTTTTTGCCCAAATTGCCAGAAAAAGCCTGAAACAGTTTTTACTTTTAAACGATCGTCTTGAATCATTTGATATTGCTCAAAAAACGATGAAAGAAATTTTTTCCGCGATAATAATATCCGATTCCCTTTGTCCATGGGTTTTCATGCCTACAATGACTTAGAAAACGTTGGCGATAATAGGGTTGATATCCATAATTGCTTATGTACTTTGCTTGACTCACGGGTTTTGAAAAAATATTACCGAAAAAATCCCATATTCTTTCTTTATAGTTAAAATAGCCACCGTCTTCATTAAACCATGATTGATGTAACAATTCAATATATTTATTATCGTCGGAATCTAATTCTATAATTCTATCTATACATTCTTGAACTGTATCATAATTCGATAGATTAATAAAAGAATGAGGGTTAAAATCAATGTTCACCATTCTATTTCCCCAATAAATCGGAACAGAATTTACAATCATCGGATCCATTATCTTTTCTGTTGTATACCCATCAACATAAGAATTCTCGAAGGCAATATTAAATTTGTATTCTGCCAAAAAATCTCGTTTGTTTTTCAAATACCCACCTCCCATGTTATTCATGTAACGACCAGCGGAGTCAACCTTTTTATACTTACACAACTCTTCAAAAAACTCTGTCCTAATAGGATCAGATCCGCTACCATTACTAACAACAAAACTGCAAAACTTTCTTTTTGCTAATGAGCGGTAATCTTGAACAGATAATCTACCGGAGCAAAGGTTATCATAATCAGGATATAAGCAGTATAATGGTATTCGTAAATACCGATCCCCAAAACATAAATGATCAAAACCTATTGCATAATCATAAATATTAAAATCAGGAGTAATATTTTCACCAGTAAAAAGGATTCTGACCGCTTTTTGATATGTTAACACATCTAAAGAATCGAAAGCACTCGCTATAATATAATCAGGATTATCATCGACTAATTGAATATCATATTTTTCTTTTATTATATCCAATAACCGTTGCTGGGTTCTCATCAGAGAACTATTTGTAAACATTAATTTATAAGGCGAACCCATAATTGTTATCGTTTTTGATCTATATCATATTTGATGGAATACTCATGAATACAAACACTTGTGTAAAACATTGTCATTACGACACTATGTTTTTTTTAAAAAAGGTAGACCTTATGTATAATTTAAGACTTATATCGAAAAAACAGATAACAATAAGATATTTGTACTCATACTATATATGAACAATTATCGTCAATTATAATTATTTCTTTAAGCATACACGATTATTAAACCATCCGGTATAATCAAATTGGTCATAATAATACTTTCCAAAATATTGAGATTTAACATACTCTGACAGTATTCCACATTGATTCTCATTCTCAAAGCCTTTTATATAAAAAGAACTTGATATGTCTGCATACGAAAGATGGGTAAGGATAACTTTATGCTTCACTGGTAATCTGTCAAAACGTTCCATTATTCCATGCGTACATCCATCCCTTTCTGTCATTAACACATAAATATGATTCAAATCCATTCTTCTGGTTCTAGTTTCCCACTTCTCCTTTGCTTCATGCTGTGATTTGTAATGTTGGAAATAAATATGAATATCGTCCAAAACTCCTACAGGATAAGGATAATCATCTCTTTCTTCAAATGCCAAAGAGCATTTCATGTAATGTTCTATGTTCTCAACATACTTAATAAAATCTTCTGGATACAACCATAGATTTACAAAAGGAGAATTGAAAGGCAACCCTAAATCATGTAGCATACATGCCCCATTACAGTTATTGGCCAATAGAGTTATCTGCTTATTCTTTAATCTCCATTTATTGATACGATTAACGACATTCTTACGCATCCATGGATTTAACTCAATAAACAGTTTATTTTTTATTCTATCAACAATTCTCATAATCAAACAATTGTGTTTGTTCTTATCAATAATCCTCAATGTGATTAAAGAATCTCCATACACTTTAACAGAACACATACTTATTGGCAGAATGATTGTGTCCTTTGCAATCGGGAATGAATAAACAACTGGTATGTTATTCCAATTATTTCTGTTTGGCAACTCTCTATGTATCGGACCGTCAGGCTGACCGTGATGAAACATAATCTTTGACAACTAGACAGAAAAACTGTCTGCTTTTTCTATCTGGATTATCTCCCACCCTATAGTTTCAAACATTCATCGTGTTTGGTGTTTTTTCATAACTGACATCTGCGAATACCGCATTCTGATTACCGCACGGTGTTTCTGACAGAGCCAAGCCATTCTCTCCTCCGATAAACCACAAGAGTTATTGAAGGTAATAGAGAACAGATGTGACTCCGCTTTGGGGCTTGCGCCCGCAGATTCTTGTCGCGTTCTTTAATATATAACAATATGCAAAAGTAGTGTTTTTTTCTGATAAGACAAAGAGAAAAGAGGTGTTTTTCGATGAAAACACCTCTTTACTGAAATTTTCATTACAAAAACGAGCGAATTGCAGGGATATTGCCTTTATATACAACGCTGTAAAAACAGACATGGTGTGAATGCAGCCAATCCCTAAGGCTATTCCCCTTGCACACAACGCTGTTAAAACGGACATGGCGCGAATACTACCAACCCCTGCGGGTGCATTGCCCTGAAGAGGAAAGCAATCCATGCGTGCGGGAGTGAAGACTACAACTGCGCATCCATCAGTGCCTGCACCTCGTCGTCTGTAGACAGGTTGAAGTCGCCGGCGATGGAGTTCTTGAGGGCCGCCGCGGCCAAAGAATAGTCGAGCAGACGCTGGTCGTCGCCGGGGAAAGCATTGTTGCAATGGATCATTCCCGCACTGAAGGCATCGCCCACACCCATGGTGTCCACGATGTCGAGTATGTCATAGATGCGCGTCTGATACACTTTTCCTTCGCTCCAGAGCACGGCAGTGAGCGTGTTATGGCTCGAACTGATCATGTTTCGCATGCCGATGAGCCATTTCTTGCACCTGGGCCAGCGCCGGTGGATGTCGTCGAACCAGTCGCGATATTCGTCCATCGGCATCTCGTAGTCGGCCGAGGTGGCGGTGAAAGGCACCTGTCGGCCTGTCATATATTCGTATTCGATGGCATCGGCAAAGACGATGTCGGCGTATTGCAGCATCTTGCTGAGCGTAGCCTTCGGTTCGGCACCGTATTTCCACAGGTTTTTCCTGTAGTTGATGTCGAAAGAGATGGTGAGTCCCATGTCGTCTGCAATTTCCAAAGCCTCGAAAGTGGCATCGGCCGAGTTCTTCGAGATGGCGCCGGTGATGCCTGAAGCATGGAGAACCGATGCATCTTTCAGGATTTCACGCCAGTTGAGCATCTGCGGTTCCAGTTCAAAGAAAGCCGAATTGGCCCTGTCGTAGATCACCTTTGAACTGCGCATGCCCGCCGACTCCTCATAATAATAGGAGCCGATGCGGCTGCCTCCATAGAGCACATGGTGGGTGCCGACGTTGAATTCGCGCAATTTCATGCACGCGGCCCTGCCCGTGGGGTTGTCGGGAACGCGCGTCACGTATTCCACATCATCGCCCAACGTGGCGAGCGACACAGCCACATTGGCCTCACTTCCTCCATAATTCCCAGCGAAAACCCTGCCCTGCTCCAGCCGCATGCGGTCGTATTTAGAGAATCGCAGCAGCAGTTCTCCGAAGGTAACTATCTTACCGTTCATTGCAACTATACTTTATTCCAACATGAAGGAGTCTTGGAAAAGGAGGACAAGTCCAAAGAGGCTCTCTCCATCCCATTCCAAGAACTCACGAAAACACTTATTCTCTAAGCCATCAGAGGTTCAGCGACTTCTTGATGGCAGCGATTTTCTCCTCGGCACCTGCCATGCAGCGCTCGTAGCAGCCTGCGCACTTGAACGAAGGATCCTTCACCTCGGTGTAGAACTTAATCTTCGGCTCCGTTCCCGACGGGCGCACAGACACTTTGGTGCCATCTTCGCAGAACCACTGGAGCACATTGCTCGTGGCGGGCATGTCGATCTTGGAGACATTGCCGCTGGCATCGCGCTGCTCGAGCGTCTGATAGTCTTTCCACAAACATATCTTTGAGCCGCCGAGATCGGTTGGCGGGTTGTTGCGGAAGTCTTCCATCATCTGCCGAATCTCATCAGCGCCGCTCTTTCCCGGCTTCACCACGTTGATGGTCACCTCGCGCGAGAATCCGTATTCTGCGTAGATGTTCATCAGCAGGTCATACAATGTCATGCCATTGTCCTTTGCCCATGCAGCGATTTCGCAGATCAGGCAGATAGAGGCTGGTGAATCCTTGTCGCGCACCTTGTCGAACGGCAGGAATCCGAAACTCTCCTCGCCGCCGCCGATATACTTTTTCTTGCCCTCGTTGATGCGGATTTCGTTGGCAATCCACTTGAATCCGGTGTAGCAGTCCATGTATTCCACGCCGTTTTTCTTGGCAATCTCGGCAATCACCTCGGTGGTCACGATGGTCTTCACCAGGAATTCGTTGCCCTTGAGTTGGCCAAGTTTCTTCTTGTTGGCGATGATATACCACGAGAACATCATGCAGGTCTGGTTGCCGTTGAGAATCTCCCACTCGCCCTTTGCATTGCGGCAGACGATGGCCAGACGGTCAGCGTCGGGGTCGGAGGCAATCACCAGGTCGGCATTGAGTTTGGTTCCGAGGTTCATACCCAGCGTCATGGCCTCTGAATTCTCAGGATTAGGCGACACCACGGTGGGGAAATTGCCGTCGATAACCATCTGCTCGGGCACCACATGGATGTTCTGGAATCCCCATGAGCGCAGTGCTTCGGGAATGATGACGCGTCCTGTGCCGTGGAGCGGTGTATAAACGATATTCAGGTCTTTCTGTCTGAGGATGACATCCTGGTCTACCATGGCCTCTTTCACTGCCTGCAGGTAGTCCCAGTCCATCTCTCCGCCGATGATTTCAATGAGGTCTTTATTGGGTTCGAACTTCACATCCTCGATCTTCACCTTGTTCACCTCGTCGATGATACCGGTGTCGTGCGGAGAAAGCACCTGTGCGCCGTCTTCCCAGTAGGCCTTGTATCCGTTGTATTCACGCGGGTTGTGGCTTGCGGTAACATTCACGCCGGCCTGGCATTTCAGTTGGCGGATGGCGAAAGAAATCTCCGGTGTGGGACGAAGGCTCTCGAAAAGATAAGCCTTGATGCCGTTTGCCGAGAAGATGTTTGCCACTGTTTCAGCAAACAGACGGCCGTTGTTGCGGCAGTCGTGCCCCACCACCACCGACAGGTCGGTGCGTCCCGGGAACGCCTTCAGTATGTAATTGGCAAATCCTTGTGTCGCCATACCGACGATATAGATGTTCATTCTGTTGGTGCCGGCACCCATGATGCCGCGCAGTCCACCCGTACCAAACTCTAAGGAACGATAGAAACTGTCGATGAGTTCTGTCTTGTCCTCGTTGTCGAGCATGGCCTGCACTTCTTTTCTTGTCTGTTCGTCGAAAGAAGGAGACAGCCATTGCCTTGCAGCCTCTTCACACTGCTTGATAAGTTCTGCGTTGTTTGCCATTTTTGAGATATGTTTTAAGTTAATAATTTTTCCGATTACAAAGATAGTAATTAATATCCAAACGACAAAGCGATTAATTTTTTTTCACACAACAAGTATCTCGCCTCATGCTCCCAAAACGGAGATGCCAATCATCTGTATTGTAAACATTTATTGTCAGTTTATATCCATGACATTCGCTTATTTGAAAACCGTTTTTGCCAAGGCCGAAATATCGCAAAATGAAGCGGATTTTATAACTCGCTCACTATCAAAGGCTAAGAGGAAAATGTAATTTCCCGAACTGTAAAAAAGATGATTTTATGGTGTAAAAGCATAGGTTTTAAGTGCTAAAAACTATGTTTTTACAAGCCAAAACCATAGGTTTCGTTCAACAAAAACATAGGTTTTGCGAGGTAAAACCATAGGTTTTGAAAAAACGACAGCAGGAAAAACGCCAGAAAGACCGTTTTTCCTACTGTCGGCAAAGTTAGAAGGCACCGTTTTGCAAACAATATTTTGTAGTTTTTTTTCACAACCGCAAAACAATGCCGCCGTGCTTTTTATCCAGGTGCTACTTGATTGTTACCTGCGTGGCACCGTAGCCATATTCCTGAAACGAGGCATCCTGATAAGGATATGACTTGTATTTATAGTTCAGTTCGTTGATGATGGCGCGGCGCAACACGCCCTCGCCCTTGCCGTGAATGAACACAATTTTCTGCCCTTTGTTGCCTCCGTAGTCGGCAAGTGTGCGGCGGAACACGTCCAACTGGTAACTCAGGATGTCGGCCGGCGACATGCCTGCCGTGGTTTCCAGCAGTTCGCCTGCATGCAGATCCACCACTACAGGCTCGTCGCCTGCATGATGTTTCGGTGCAAAGGGGTTCCCCTGCTTGCCATGATCGTATCTACGCACGTATGAGTTGGCGTTTCTGGCGGCCTCGCCCGTCATTTGCTGGCGCGAGGGAATGTGGTCGTTCTTGGTAGAGAACATCTCCTCTTTCAGTTGCTTGGCATCCACCACAAGAGGACGTGCCACACGGTCGTTCTCAATAACGGTGTGAACCATCGCCTTTGTCTCAAAGAAATCGTTCTCCTGGAACGTGTGCAGTTTGTAGAATTTCACCGGATCCACGCGCAATTGTACCGAAACGGGGTCTTTCAGCATGAAACTCTTATCGCGCTTATAGGCCACCAACTGCACGGCAAGGTGCTCCATGCCGTTCAAATCCTCTTTTCCGAACTCCTCGATGAAGAGTTTGGTGTTCGGTTCCACCTCTCCCGCGGCCTTCAACTGCCACGACTTGCCCTCGGCAACGAGATAAGTGAAGTGGATATAATAGTTGCTGTCGTTGACGATGTAGGTTTCATAGCGCGTCCTGGTCATTTCGAGGATGTCGATGGGCACAAAAGCGATGTAGACAGACAACTGGTCGCCGCCCTTTCGCTCCTCGGGTTTCTTCCTGAACGTAACGGGACGGTCGGCGGGATCGTCGCTCTGCGGCTCCTTGGCGGCTGCGGGAGCGGCGTGGCCAGGCTTCTCCTGCGCCTTCTTGCTCACCACATTCGCCGTGCTGTAGTCCTCATCGTGAACCACTACCACCTCTCTCACCGACGTGGGAATCTGGAATCCGTCCTCGTCTTCCACCAACACAATGTCCTTTCCCTTGAAACCGGCAACCACACCGCCACCTGTTTCGCTGAGGAATCTTACTTTATCTCCTATCTTCATATTCTGTCTTCGTTTAAGGAATTAACAATGAACTGTCGCCATAACTCAGGAAACGGAAGTCGTGAGCCAGGGCATAGTCGTAGATGGTGCGCCAGTCGCCATGCACAAAGGCACTCACCAGAAGGAGCAGCGTGCTTTGCGGCTGATGGAAATTGGTGACGAGCATCTTCACAATCTTATATTCGTAGCCCGGGGCGATAATAATCTGCGTGCTGCCGTGCATCGTGTTCTGCCCGTTGCGGTCCATCCAGTCAACGATATTCTGCAATGCCTTGACGGGCGATATGGGCTGCTCGGCAGCACCGTCGGCGTATGGCTCCCACTGGCTCACATGCAGAGCGTCATCAGAAGCATCGGGACAAGCCTCCAGATGGCAGCCGATGTAGTAGAGACTCTCCAGTGTGCGCACGCTCGTGGTGCCCACGGCGATGGCCTGCGCCTCGTGCTCGATGAGCCGGAGCAGCGTGGTCTTCTTCACGCTGATATACTCGGTGTGCATGGCATGTCCCTCTATCTCCTCGCTTTTCACGGGTTTGAAGGTTCCCGCACCCACATGCAGCGTCAGTTCCTCACGGTGGATGCCATGCTCGTCGAGCGACTGCAGCACCTCATTGGTGAAATGCAGTCCTGCCGTAGGGGCAGCCACGCTGCCCTTGATCTTGCTGTATACGGTCTGATAAGTCACCTTGTCGCTCTCTTCGGTCTTGCGATTGAGATACGGAGGAATGGGCAGTTCGCCTGCCGCATCGATGATTTCGGCAAACGAAACCGACTCGTCGTCCCACTGGAACTCAACCAGGAAACTGGTGCCTTGCTCGCGGATGCGGTCGGCAGAGAGGGGGATGGTCTTGCCCTTGATATCGATTTCTTTCTCTAACCGACCCTCTTTCCACTTCTTCAGGTTTCCCACCAGACACAGCCACGAACATTTTCCGCGCGCCTGGAACATCTGCTCATAGTCGGCGGGGCATGCCGGCTCGAGCAGGAACACCTCTATCAGTGCGCCGGTGCTCTTCCGGAAATGCATACGAGCCTGTATCACCTTCGTGTTATTGAACACCATCAGCGCCCCTTTGGGCAGATATTCCGCGATGTTGCAGAAGATATCCTGCGACACCTGGCCGTGGCGATAGACGAGCAACTTGCTCTGGTCGCGGCGCGAAATGGGGAATTTGGCTATGCGCTCGTCGGGAAGCACATAGGTATAATCCTTGATTCGGATATGTTTTGTATCGTTTTCCATTCTTCTATACTATTAATAAACCGATGCCCTCACCACGGCAAACGAGAAGATGAGCACCATGGTGGTGATGACCAGGTCGATATCATGAGCCGTGACAGGCAGACAAATCGATGAAGACGCGGCGGGCTGCCCTGCCATGTTGCACAAACGGGCTTGCAGTTTCTGATAAACGCGGTAAGTGGCCATGCCCATGAGGATGCCGAAGCACAGGCCCACGAGAATGTCAGACAGGTAATGCATGCCGAGATACAGGCGTGTATAGCAGTTGAGCAATACCCACAGCGACATGGCAACCGTGAACATGCGCTTCCTTACCATCAGCGACAGATAGGCTGCAATCACCGATGTGTTGGCAGCATGTGCCGAGAAGAAACTGAAATCCTTGTTACTGGCCGTGATGACCGTATCCACGAGATACTTGATTGCCGGGTCGTTGCACGGACGAGGGCGCTCAAACAGCGGCTTCACAATGAAATTGGTGATGCCGGCAGTGAGGGCCACGCCGACAATGGCACAGACGGCAACGAGCATAATCTGAGGAACGGTCTCGTTGTCTCTCATAATGACATAGAACAAGACGACATACAGGGGAATCCAAGCATAGCCCGACGTGAGCGTAACGATCAGTCCGTCGAGGAACAAGGAATCGCTCCCGTTGAAGAAGAGCAAAATTTGCCGGTCTAATTCCAAAAGAAAACCCATCAGATTACCTCAATCACAGATGTCTGTATCCACCCTTCACGGCCGTCGGCAAGGCGCACCCCCTTCCAGTCGAGCATGGTATCGTCGGTGATATCCACACGCGTGCCTTCGTGAATGACACCCTGATCGGCACTGTTGGCAGCAGGCGTCTTCTTCACCACGGCCGACGGTGCCGTCACAATGGCACCCTTGTGTGCGCGCAAAGCACGCTGCTGCTGGAAGGCAAACAGATTGCTGAACAGGAAAAGGACGATGAACAGCACGCCGCCGAAGAAGCCCACTTTGCGCAAGAGCATGTTCGACGAGAACAAATACACCAGTGCCAGCACAAGCGTGAGCAGCATGGAGACGATGGCGAGCACAGCCCAGCCGTCGATGCCAAGCAGGTTCACCAAGGAGCGATACCATGCAAAGAAGAACATTTCGCTCTCGGGTGTGATCTTATCGATGGTCTTCGACCGCGCCATCTGCAGGTTAAAGCGGATGTCATCGTCGGAAGGCGAAAGGAGCAGTGCACGCTCATAGTTGAGCACGGCACGCGTGATGTTGTCCGTGCGGTAGTAGGAATTGCCGAGATTATAATACAAATCGGCACTCTTCCCGTCTTTCAGCAGTTGCTCATAATTCTTGATGGCCTGCTGATAATTGCCCTTGCTGTATTCCGCATCGGCCTGCTGCTTGGTCAGTGCCTGCACGTTCACAGACAGGAACACCATCAGGAGCAGCATAACCGCCTTGGCTCCTTTTCTCACTTTCTTCATCACACCTTCTATCTTCGTGATAGCCTCCATGGCCGTTTCGTATGTCTTGTTCATGTTTCCTGCCGAGTCGCCCGGCGCATAACGTTCATACTCGCATTCGTTGAGTGCCTCGATGAACTTGTTGACGGTGTTCTCATCCACGTCGCATGCCTCCAGTTTGCCGGCGATATTGTCTTGCGAGAGGTCAGTGACGGGTATGTTCAACTTGTCGCCAATGTAGCCCCACAATGCCCGGAGCACCTCGTCGTAGAACTCGTTCTGACGGTTTTCGGCCATCAGGCGGCTGGCCAGTTTAAGGCGTTTCGTAGCAATCTTGTTGGCTTTCTTGCCCTTCATCTTCACCAGGTCGGCATTGTCGATGGCCCTCTTCCTGAAAATCACCATCAAAATGATGAACAGACAGAGGAGCGTGAGCAGGAGAACCCAATAGAGCGTGCTGCCGAAGAAGATGTAATCGGCACTCACCAGGTCGGTCTTACCTGTCTTGATGGAATGGATGTCCTGGTTTTTCTCTGACATGAAATCAGCAGAATTGCCGGTGCCGCCCTCTCCTTTTTCCACCTTCAACTCAAACGACTGGCTCTTGATGGTCTTGTATGACTTGCTGTTCAGGTCGAAATAAGAGAACTCCACAGGCGGTATCGTGTAAGTACCCTGGTTGCGCGGGACGATCAAGAAGTCGTAGATCATGTTGCCTTCCACGCCATTTACCGTCAGTTTGGTCTTGTCGGTCACCTTCGGGTCGTATTTATCGAAGTCCTTCGGGAAATGAACCACAGGCTGCTTGATGAGTTTAAGATTGCCATTGCCGCCCACGACGACGCGCACGGTGACTGGGTCGTTGGCCTTTACAACCGACTTATTCAACTGGGCAGAGATGTTAAACACGCCAACGCCGCCGGAGAAATCGGCCGGCTTGCCTGCCGGGAGCGGATCCACCTGGATGGTTACGCCGGGAGCCTTGATGCTCCTACGCACCTCGATATAGCCGCTGCCACCGTTGAAGAACTCCTCAAACGGGTCCACGTCGCGGTTTTTCTGCACAACGGTACCCTCAAACGTAATACTGGGAATCTCCAGTTTGCCCGTCATCTGGGGATACATCACATACTGGCTCCATGTTCCCGTGCGGTAATTCTTGCCGTTGACGTTCTCCACATGCAATGACTTCTGCTGAGCCTGTCTCACCTCTTGCGAGTGGAAACCTGTCAGGTCGGGCATGTTTCCCTCGAACTGAGTGAGTCCTACCAGTGTATATACCTTGTAGGTGAGCAGAATGGGCTCCTGCTCATACACGTGTTTCTTGTTGGCGCTGACCTTGATGAACAAGTCAGAATCACGAATCGGCGAACCGGCAGCGCGCACTTGCTGAACGTCGTCATCCTCTTCGTGCATCCTGGGCGAGCCTCCCTGACTGCTTTCCGAGCCCGAAACGGTGATCTTCACCGCCTGTGAGGCAATCTGCTTTCCATTGGCATGGACATGAGCAGGCGGTATGGTGTAAGTGCCGTTCTTATTGGCGCAGAGGATGAACGTGTATGTGATGGACGATGAACTGCTGGTATGGCCGTTCACCATCTGGAAACTCGACTGTGTGGATGTATACGGTCCGGTAATCAATTCCAATCCCTCGGGGATGCCTCCCACCCTGAAGTCAGAGGCATTCTGCGTGCTCACCGTGTAAGTGAGGCGGAAATTCTCTCCATTCTGCACGCGTGAAGGAGCATTCACCGACAGTGTCTGCGCACTGGCGACGAACACGAACAGCATCATCTGTACTATAATCAATACCCTTTTCATATCTCTTGTTTACCAGTTCTTGTTAAGATTCTTCTTGCGAGGCTGCTGCATCGCTTTCTTCAGGCGCTGCTGAGTGGCCTTTTCGTTCTGAATGGCAGCGTCGAGCAGACGTTCTGCATTGTCTTTGCTCATCTGCTCCTGCGGCTGTTGCTGCTGCTGTTGGTTGTTCTTATCTTTTTTCTGGTTCTGCTTGTTCTGCTGCTCGTCGTTGTTCTCCTCTTTCTTCTGCTGATTGTCTTTGTTTTGCTGGGGATTTTCTTTTTGCAACTTCTTGCAGAGAGCCAGATTGTAGCGCGTTTCGTCGTCTTTCGGGTTGCATCTGAGCGACTGCTCGTAGGCCTTGATGGCATCGCCGTACATCTTATGATTCTGGCAGATGACACCAATATTGTGAAAAGCCTTCGACTGACGGAACTTATTCTTTTCCAGTTTGGCAGCCGCTTGATACTGGGCAACGGCCGCAGAGTCTTTCTGCTGCATCATCAGAGAGCAGCCGAGGTTGTATACGGCCTGCGAATTCTCAGGATTCTTGGCCGTTGCCTTGCGGTAGAGCACCTCTGCCTTGGCATAGTCTTTCTGTCGGTACACACGGTTCCCCTCCCGGATGAACTGCCTGTCGCTCTGCGCATTAGCGATCATCGGAAGGAAAATGAGTAATATGATGACAATTCTTTTCATTTCTTCTTGAATAGTTTTAAATTCTTGAGCAGCGGATTCTTGCTCTCAAGCACGCAGATTTCTATAATCAGCAACAAGAGGGCCAGAATGCCGAATGCCTGGAACTGCTCGTCGTATTCGCTGTATACGGTACTGGTGATTTCTCCTTTCTCCAGTTTTGTCAGTTCGTTGTTAAGGCGCTCCTGCGCATCATTCGTGTTGTCGACATGGATATATGCGCCGCCGCCGGCCTCGGCTATCTGCATACACATCTGCTCGTTCAGTGCCGACATCACCTCGGTGCCGGTATTGTCAAGGAGATAGCCACCGTTTCCGTCGGGAACAGGCGAGCCTTTGGGTGAGCCGACACCCAAGACGAACACACGCATGCCCTTTTTGCGGGCTGCCTTGGCTGCTTCCACAGCGCCGCCTTCATGATCTTCGCCATCGGTGATGATGATAATGGCGCGCCCCACCTTCTCCTGCTGGGTGAAACTGTTCATGGCCATGTCGATGGCGTGTGCGATATCCGTGCCCTGCGTGGCAATCAGCGACGGGTCGATGCTTTGCAGGAACATCTTGGCTGACACATAATCGCTCGTGATAGGCAACTGGATGAACGCGTCGCCGGCGAAAACAATCAGTCCCACCTTATCGTTGGTGAAGTTTTCCACCATGTTTTCAATCAGCATCTTACTCTTGTCGAGGCGCGAAGGCACCACGTCTTCGGCACGCATGGAGTTACTGATGTCCACGGCAATCATGGTTTCGATGCCGTTACGCTTCTCGTGGGAAATCTTGGTTCCCATCTGCGGCCGTGCCAGCATCACAATCAGTATGGCAAGAGCCGCAAGGAGCAGACAGAATTTCACCATCGGACGGAAGCGAGACACATCGGGCATGAGTTGTTTCAGCAATTCCAGTTCACCGAATTTCTTCAGTTTGTTCTTCTTATTTCTAAAGGCCACATATCTGATGAGCACCAATACGGGTATCAGTGCCAACAAATAGAGGTATATGGGGTTCTCAAATCGAAACATTGTGCTCAAACTTACTTTAAGGAATACGTCTAAACCAAGTGATTCTCAGCAGGATTTCAAGCAGGAGAAGAAGGAAGGCGGCAATGGCAAACGGCATGAACGCCTCGTATCTCTTAGAGAACTTCTTCACTTCCATTTTTGATTTCTCCAGTTTGTCGATATCACTATAAATCTTTTTCAACTCTGCCGTATTGGTGGCGCGGTAGAAATGGCCGTCGGCCAAAGAGGCTATCTCGGTGAGCGTCTTGGTATCAACATCCGCTTTGAGGTTCACAAACTGCACCGTTCCGCCCACTCGCATCGGATAAGGAGCCACCGTCTTGCTGCCCACGGCTATCGTATAGACTCTGATGCCGAGGCTTTTGGCTATCTGGGCAGCCGTCAGCGGGGAGATATCACCCATGTTATTGCTGCCGTCGGTCAGCAAAATCACCACCTTGCTCTTCGTTTTGCTGTCTTTCAATCGGGAAACGGCATTTGCCAAACCCATGCCCACGGCGGTTCCGTCTTCAATCAGTCGGCGCTCGGCAATATCTGTCCTGACGTTTTCAAGCAGATTTAGCAGCGAGGTATGGTCGGTTGTCATCGGACATTGGGTAAAGGCCTCGCCGGCAAAGATGGTCAGACCGATATTGTCATCAGGGCGGCCGGAGATAAACTCGGCAGCAACATCTTTAGCAGCCTCTATGCGGTTGGGCTTCAGGTCCTGAGCAAGCATACTGGTGGATACATCCATAGCAAGCATGATATCGATGCCTTCAGAGGTGCGCTTGCCCCAACTGTTCTGTGTCTGCGGGCGTGCCAGCACAATGACGATTAGCACAAAAGTGAGCATTCTCAGCAAGGCCGGAAGCCAAACCAGGCGCTGGCGCAGGCTCTTGGGCGCATACTGATAAGCATAAGTGCTGCTCATCTGCATGGTGGGCTCGCTTTTCTTCCGATAGAGCAGATACCATAATAAATAAGGTATCAGCAATAACAGCAATATGAAGTATTCTTTATTTACAAATTCCATACGTTCTTCTCACTATAATATCCGATAGACTTGATACAGAACACTGACGAACAAGGCCGCAGCGAGGATCGCCAGGATGTAAATAGTCCATTTCAGGGCCGTTCTCGACCGCATTGAGCGCATCTCTGTCTCTGACAGTTTCGGCTCAACACGTTCTGTGGTGGGCACATTTTCCAACTTCGTGGTGTTGATAAACTCTATGGCATTCACCAGATTGGCATCATTCTCGTTGATAAGCGTTGAATATTTGGCGAACTTCACCAAGTCGGCAGTGGTGAAGAGTTCGCGCAATTCGTCAATCATCTTACGGTCTTCAGCCTGCTGCAGCCGCTCAATAATCTCGGAACTGGTCATTTCCATGGCACTGAATCCAAAGCGCTCTTCGATGTAAACCCTGAGCGTATCGGTAAGACGGGTATAATATGCCTTCTGGTCTTCCGACGATGCCATGCGCTCTGCCTTGATTTTCTCAATCTCGGTCATGGCCTTCTGGTGAGGCAGTATCTTCTTCACAATCCGCACATGGGCAATAATGGGCTTGTTGTCCTTCAGACGTAGGCGCAGATAGAAGGCTGCGCAAATCAGGAGGACCATCAAAACGCTCATCCAAAAGATGCCGCTCCACTCGCTCCACTGGAAGGGATTGTCCTGCACATCCTTGGGTGGGAAGAAGTTTTCCGGGTGCAAAGTGTCTACCGGCATGGTGATTACCTTCAGTGCCAGGCTCTTGCTCTTATACTCTTTGCCATCTACTTTGACAGCCATTTCCGGCAGATAATAGAGGTTCTCGTCGAAAGAAGTGAGCGTATACACCTTATTCACCTGCACCATGTCGTCATCAAGTTCTGCCGTGTCGGCCTGATTCGTGGACAAGACCTCCACACCCGGCGTGATAAACTGTGAGGGAGCGAATTCGGGCATCTGCAAAGAACGGCCTTTCTTCATGGAAACCGACAAGGTGAGATTCGTCTGCTCACCAATCAGAATCTCCATGGAATCGATCTTCGTCTCTACCTGCACCTGCGCTCTCACGCCGATTGCGATGGCCATGAACAATATGAAAACCAATGATTTTCTCATCTGTCTACCCTCTCATTTGGAACAACAACATCAACTGTTTTACATAATCATCATTCGTGGCAATGCTCACGTGATCGACGTTGCTCTTATTGAACACGCTCCTCAATTCGTTTTGGCGGTTCAACCAGAACTGAGTGTGCGCGCGGCGCAGTTTCTTACTGCTGGTGTCGATATACATCTCATGACCAGTCTCCGCATCGCGCACCTTCATCAACCCCACGTCGGGCAGCACTTTTGCCCTTTCGTCATACACCTGTATGGCCACGACGTCGTGCTTTCTATTGCAAATGGTCAATGCCTGCTCGAAATTGTTTTTTGTATAGAAGTCGCTCAGCAGGAACGCCGTGCAGTGCCTTTTCATGACACCCGTGAGGAATTCCACCGCCAGGTTCACATCGGTCTTACGGCTTTCAGGGTGGAAATCAAGCATTTCCCTGATGATATACAAGATGTGCTTACGGCCTTTCTTGGGCGGCACATACTTTTCTATCCTGTCAGAAAAGAATATAACGCCGATCTTATCGTTGTTCTGAATGGCACTGAAAGCAAGCGTGGCAGCAATCTCTGCCACCAGGTCACGCTTCATTTGGCGCTGAGTGCCAAACTCCAGAGAACCACTCACGTCAATAAGAAGCATCACGGTGAGTTCGCGCTCTTCTTCAAATACTTTTACATAAGGACGATGAAAACGTGCGGTGACATTCCAGTCAATGTCACGCACATCGTCACCAAACTGATACTCGCGCACTTCACTGAAGGCCATACCCCTACCCTTGAAAGCAGAATGATACTGCCCGGCAAAGATATTGTTACTCAGGCCGCGAGTTTTTATTTCAATCTTGCGAACTTTCTTTAATATCTCCGAAGTCTCCATTATGGAACCTCTACCTTATTTATTATTTTACTAACAATCTCTTCACTGGTTACATTCATGGCTTCGGCCTCGTAAGTGAGCCCGATACGGTGGCGGAGCACATCATGAGCAACGGCGCGCACATCTTCGGGAACCACATATCCACGACGTTTGATAAAGGCATACGCACGGGCGGCCTTGGCAAGATTGATGGAAGCACGCGGAGAACCGCCAAACGAAATCAGGTCTTTCAAATCGGCAAGGCCGTAGCGGTCGGGATAGCGCGTTGCAAAAACGATGTCGGCGATATACTGCTCGATCTTCTCATCGATGTAAACCTGACGCACCACCTCGCGCGCATTCAGGATTTCCTGAGAACTGATCACCGGTTTTACCACTGGAAGACCGGCCTGAATATTCTCACGGATAATCATTTTCTCCTCTTCAATCGAAGGATAGTCAATCACCACCTTCAGCATGAAACGGTCTACCTGTGCCTCGGGCAATGGGTATGTGCCTTCTTGCTCAATGGGATTCTGGGTTGCCATCACCAGGAACGGTGTAGGCAAAGAGAATGTCTCGCTGCCGATAGTTACCTGATGCTCCTGCATGGATTCAAGCAAAGCACTCTGAACCTTGGCGGGAGCACGGTTGATTTCATCAGCCAGGACGAAGTTTGCAAATACAGGACCTTTCTTAACCAGGAACTTCTCGTCTTTCTGCGAATAGATCATCGTGCCGATCACATCAGCAGGGAGCAAGTCGGGAGTGAATTGTATTCTGCTATATTCTGCGTCAATCAGTTGCGAAAGGGTTTTAATCGCCAGCGTCTTGGCAAGGCCGGGAACACCTTCGAGCAAGATATGCCCATCGCTTAACAAGCCTATCAGTAATGAATCTACAAGATGTTTCTGACCCACAATTACTTGATTCATGCCATGAATCAAATTTGTCAAGAATGCACTTTGTTGTTCTATCCGGATGTTCAACTCACGGATATCAATTGCTTCTGCCATATTCGTTTTCAATTATATTATTCTATCTTATTAATTTGAGAAGGCAAAATTAATACTTTCGTGTTGGATAGCCGAAAAATAGTGACTAAAAAGTATTAAAAAAGTTTCTTAAAACTTACTTTTAAGAAACTTTATATTCAAATGATATGATTACGCCCAAATTTGCAGCACTCGCTATTTCTTTTTCTTGATTTGCAGTTTAGGAATGCGCAATTTCATGCCTTCTTTCACCTCGGTTACACCATTGTAAGCCTGGAGGTAGCACTCCATGCCATCGCCGTAATAGAACTTGGAGATGCTCTTCATGGTCTGGCCGGCCTTAACGGTAACCGTCTCCTGGGTGCCGACTATCGTATACGCACCAGTTTTGGCCATCTGCTTGGCCATATTCAGGCCTTTCGGATTATCGCCCTGTGGGAGCGGAACAGCCTTTTCAACAACAGGTGCTTCTTTCTTGGTCTTCTCTGCCACATTGTTCTGTGCTGCGGCAGGAGCAGGAGCCTTTGTTTCTGCTGAAGGAGCAGCCTGCACTTGCGGTGCCGGATAAGCATTCTTCTTGGCATTGATGGACTCATTACGTGCTTCGCGCAACCTGGTCAGAGAATCAACACGTGCCTTGATCCTGGCCTCGCGAGCCGTATTGATGGAGTCCAGCCGACGAAGAGAATCCGTGGATGTGGAGTCTATGAACTCACCATTAATCATTTCTGACTGTCCCATGGGGATATAGACCTTGGAATTCTTCATTCCCAGATAATATCCTATTCCCAATGAAACAAGGACAACGATGAGATAACTCAACAACTTGCCCCAAATACTTGTTTTTTCTTCCATAGTAGTTTCTTCGTTTTCAGTTTCTGTATTATTTTGATTGTTTTTTGTTGCTTTGTTTGTTTTATCTGTTACGTCCGCTTCATCTTGTTCCGTCTCTTGCTGTTGCTCTTCAGAAACGGCAACTTCAGGGGCAACCGCCTGCTGGACAGGCTGCTCCGAAACGGACTCTTCTGGCAGAACAACTGGCTGCTCTGCTTCTTCCGCGATAGCCGCTTCCACTGGATCCGCAGGCTGCTCTGTATCTTCTGGGTGAACCTCTTCTGGTTCTGCAACGGGTTGTTCTGTATCTCCTGCAACAACCACTTCCACTTGATTCACGGGCTGTTCTGTATCTCCTGCGATGACCTCTTCCGGTTCTAAAGCGGATTGCTCTGCGGGTTCTTCACTCGGTTCTGCCGGCTCTGCCTCATCTCCATATGATGTATCGCCTAACAGGGTTTGAGGATTCATCGCGGCCCTATCTGCATCGGGCTGATTTTCAATAGGTTCAAGAACATCTTCAGAGGGAGCAATGTCTTCATCACCAGGTATTTCCTGATTGTCATCAAACTCCACGCCTTCGTTCAGCACGACCGTCTCAAACTGTGAAAAGGGCTTATTCACAAGTTCTTTCATCACACTGTCGGGGGTAAAAGTGATTTTGCCCCTGCCTTCGATGACAATACGCTCTCCCGTATTGACATTCACGCTGGCACGATCCTTAGTCTCTATCACCTTAAATGTGCCGAGCCCTTTGACCTTCACCAGTTTTTCATCGCGAAGACCCTCGTTAAGCACCGACACGAAGTTATCCAAGAACGACTGTGCATCGTCTTGATGAATGCCATGTTTCTCTGCCAGTATACGGGCAAACTCCAATAACACGCCTCTTGCCATGTTCAATTCCCTCCATTCTTTAGTTTTTCCTTGATGGCTGCTATCGGTTTGAAGTTGAGCACCAGTTTGGGAGGCACCAGCATTCGCTGTTGCGTAGCCGGATTGACAATAATTCTCTCCAGCCGTTTCTTCACCTCAAAAGAGCCAAAGCCGGGAAATGTAACCGCCTCACCCTCTTGAAACTTTTCGTTCATCGCATCAATAAGTGTGAACACCATGCGCTGCGTGTCATCTTGAGAGAAATGACTTCGCTGAGACAATTCTGTGATGAAGTTCTTATTGTTCATATTATCGTTGTTGCATATAAATCAAATTCTTCGGAATCTACAATCTTAACCGTGTAGAAAGCCCCTGCCCTGAGCCGTTTCTCATGGCATGGCACCAGTATTTCCGGGTCTACTTCAGGAGAACTGTATTCTGAACGGCAGATATAATAGTCGCCTTCCTTGCGGTCGCACACCACCGTTTGTATGCTCCCGATGGCTTTTTCCTGCAGTTCTGCACTGATATCCTGCTGCAATGCCATCAGTTTGTCAAGCCTTTTCTGCTTCACGCTTCCAGGAACATCGTCTTGATAATGTTCCGCACTGAATGTTCCGTCTTCCTCGGAATAGGCAAAAGCACCCATCCGCTCAAATCGGGCCCATCGCGTAAACTCCATCAACTCATTGAAATCCTCTTCGGTTTCACCCGGGAAACCCACCATCAGCGTCGTCCTGAGGCAAATGCCAGGCACTTCCTCTCGGATTCTTCGTATGAATTCATACGTTTCCTCCTTGGTGAAATGCCGCTTCATCGCTTTCAAGACCGGGTCTGACACATGCTGCAATGCGATGTCGAGATACTTGCATACATTCGGTTTCTCACGCATCACCCACAGCAACTCCCACGGGAAATTGGTGGGATAGGCATAGTGGAGACGAATCCATTTCACGCCGGGGATGTCGGCCATCTCAGAAATTAATGCTGCAATATGCTGCTTCCCGTCGATATCCATGCCATAGTAAGTGAGTTCCTGGGCAATGACCTGAAACTCTTTCACCCCGTCGGCCACAAGCATTCTGACCTCCTGCAGGATTTCTTCCTGCGGACGACTGACATGATTGCCCGTGATAATGGGGATGGCACAATATGCACAATGACGATTGCAGCCTTCGCTTATCTTTATATATGCATAGTGATGGGGAGTGGTGAGGTGACGTTTGCCACAATAAGGAACCACGGAAGACGGCTTCAGGTCGCTGACCAACTGCCGGTAGTCGAATTTCCCATAGAACTTATCCACTTCCGGCAATTCCATCTGAAGGTCTTTCAGATAACGCTGGGAGAGACATCCCATCACGAACAGTTTCTTCAACTTACCATTTCTTTTCCTTTCAGCAAACTCCAGTATCGTGTTAATGCTCTCCTCCTTGGCGTCGCCGATAAAGCCACAGGTGTTGATAACGGCAATTTCGCCCTGAGGATTCTTACTGTCGTGACGGCAGGAAAAGCCATTTGACTCGAACATGCTCATCAGAATCTCACTGTCAACCAGATTCTTGGAGCACCCCATAGTGATGATGTCTACCCGATTCTTAATCATTAAACAAGGAATCTACAAACTGACGTTTATTAAACAACTGCAAATCATCCATTCCTTCACCAAGACCGATGTACTTTACAGGTACTTTCAACTGGTCGCTGATACCGATAACGACTCCGCCTTTCGCTGTTCCGTCAAGTTTGGTGATGGCCAATGAGGTGATCTGCGTTACTGCCGCAAACTGCTTTGCCTGCTCAAAGGCATTCTGGCCCGTACTTCCGTCAAGAACCAGCAGCACTTCGTCGGGTGCCTCGGGGAGCACCTTTTTCATAACGTCCTTGATTTTCTTCAGTTCGTTCATCAGCCCAACCTTGTTATGCAAACGCCCGGCGGTATCAATAAGCACCACATCGGCATCGTTTGCCTTGGCAGAACTCAACGTGTCAAATGAAACGCTGGCCGGATCGGCACCCATCTGCTGCTTGACGACAGGCACTCCGACACGTTCTCCCCATATACAAAGTTGATCGACGGCGGCAGCACGGAACGTGTCGGCAGCCCCTAAATAGACTTTCTTTCCTGCCTGTTTGAATTGCCAGGCAAGTTTTCCGATGGTGGTCGTCTTACCAACACCATTCACACCGACTACCAAGATGACATACGGTTTATGATCTTTGGGCAAGTCCCAGTTCTCATTGTCATCACTGTGATTCTCGCTCAGCAAAGCCGCTATCTCATCACGCAAGATACCGTTCAACTCAGAAGTGGAGACATATTTGTCTCTTGCCACTCGTTCCTCTATGCGACGGATTATTTTCAGCGTCGTTTCAACACCCACATCACTTGTAATGAGTATTTCCTCGAGATGATCGAGCACCTCATCGTCTACTTTCGACTTACCGGCAACGGCACGTGTCAGTTTGGAAAAAACGCTTTGCTTGGTTTTCTCAAGCCCTTTGTCGAGCGTTTCCTTCTTGTTTTTATTAAAGAATCCAAAAAGTCCCATAAAGCAAGATTTTACGGAATTGCGGTGTAAAAAGCCGCATTCATCCAATTTGTTGCAAAGTTATAAAAAAAAACTGAAATAACCCTATCTTCCGCAAAAAAATAAAAAGAGCCACAACCATGTTGTGGCTCTTTATATGTCATATCAGAAAATTAATTCTTGAAAAAAGCCTGAACGTCCTCATTAGGCACCATCTGCTCGTCGAAGATGTAGGCACCTGTCTTAGGACTCTTCACCATTTTAATAACCTTTGTGTAAGCGCGACCGTCCTTTGAACCTTCATGGAGGGTTGCAACCGTTTTCTTTGCCATTGTTTAATCGTGTTTATTTGATTTCCTTATGAACAGTCATTTTCTTCAAAATAGGATTGTATTTCTTCAACTCCATTCTCTCAGGAGTGTTCTTACGGTTCTTTGTCGTCACGTAACGACTTGTGCCAGGAAGACCGCTGTTCTTCATCTCCGTGCACTCCAGTATCACCTGAACCCTATTGCCTTTTGCTTTCTTTGATGCCATGAATTATTCTCCTATCACTTTAATGTCTTTCCAGTCAACATAGCCTTTATCTACAGCCTGCTTGAGAGCGGCATCAAGGCCAACTTTGTTAATGAGTCGCAGTCCTGCTGCGCTAATCTTAAGACGAATCCAGCACTGCTCCTCAACATAGTAGAACTTCTTGCTGAACAAGTTAACGTCAAAGCGGCGCTTTGTACGGTGCTTTGAATGGGAAACATTGTTGCCTACCTGAGCCTTCTTTCCCGTGATCTGACAAATCTTCGACATTGCTATCTACGTTTTTAACTTTCTTTTTTGATACTTATTCCAAACAGGGTGCAAAATTACAAACTTTTTGCGAATAAACAAAACAATTATCAGAATAATCTTTGCAATTAAGTTTTTTTTTCGTTTAAAGTCAGATAATCTGTGAAAAAAACAGACATTCCACTCATAAAAGCACTCTGTTGATGAAAAACATCGGTCATTCCCTTGACGACCAGATGTGTGACACCTTACGTCGGATGGCTACGATATTAAGAACAGACACGATGACGAAGAGCAGCAATCCCACGCCAATGGCAGGAAGCATGTTGCTATCGGCCATCTGAGGGAAGAGCGTTTCGATGATGTCCATATAATACCTGCGCACGCCTGCCAGCACCAACAAGGCAATGACCAGCACCAAGATGTTCAGAATCATGGTGAGCAACTGATACGGCCGGGCCACTTTTGACGGGGAATAGCCTATAAGCAACAGGTTTTCCAGTTTCGTGGCATTCTTCTGTACCAGCAAATAGATGCTCAACATGAGGATATAGAAACTGAGCAGACTAATAATCAGTCCGATAATCATCACCAGCGAGACCAATAGTTTCAGGAAATAGGTGGTCTTTTCTGCCTGTAATTTGTCGTCTTCCACCTCGTATCCTTTCTTCTCAACGAATTTCTGAATGTTCTCGTCAGCAGGATTGGCCACCTCTACAATCAGGCGAGTGGGATTGGAATGCTCATCCGGAGCATAGTTCTGGTTGCTCCACTCCATGAAAGCCTGCGGAACCAGAATGGTATTCAACCGGTTGCTGAACCCGATTACATTTCCCTTGAATTCATCGCGCTTTCCGTTACCGTGGATATAGATATGAAAGTCGATCATTCCCGCCAAGCCGTCGCTGATTTTTGGCAGGGATTGGCTCTGGGCAAATCCAAAATTATACATATTTATATAGGTACGCGGCAGGATGACAGGCACTTCCCGGTTTCCTTCTTCATATTTCCAGTTGTTCAACGCCACGTCCACGAAATCGTCAGGCACGCTTTCAAAGAACATTTCCGTGCGGATGAAGTTCTGACCGTTGACACCCATGGTCGCGTCAATGGAATACTCGGCACGGGTGAACCACCCCACTTTTTTCACAAAACCCTGTTCCTGCAACTCACCCACCTCAGATTCTGAGAATGTATTGCTCCTTCCGGAAAGGGTGTTTCCAAGTCCGATCTTCTTGCTAAAGATGATATAGTCGGACTTCATGAAAGAATCTTCCGACGTGAAGACAGGAAGCACATCGCGATAGAACTGGTATCCCAGCAAGACAATGAACATTCCGAACAAGTTGGCGAAGAAGAAACCGATGAACTGACCGACGCTAATATGCTGACGAAGTAATTTCCAAACAAGATTCATTGCTATTTCTCAAATAAAAACACAACATTTTTTTGACTATAAACGGTAAACGACATCATAGGGCAACTCCATCCGCTTGCCGATGCTCGTGATAATGATGCCGGCTCCCTGGGCTTTTGCCTCTTTCATCAGGATGTCGCCCATGATTCTTGAATTCGTATCATCAAGGTGGGAAATAGGTTCATCGGCCAAGATAAAATCGAATGGCTGCACCAACGCACGGATAAGGGCGACGCGCTGCTGCTGTCCGAAGGACATCCTACCGATTAGCACGTTCTTTTTCTCGGCTATTCCAAGCATTTCAAACCACTCGTCAATCTGCTTCTGATCCTTGAAATGCGTAAGGCTGTTCTTGATTTCCACATTCTCGTATGCCGTCAACTCCGGGAAAAGCCTTAGTTCCTGAAAGAGATGACTTAAATGGCGGCTTCGGATATTCACCCAGTCGTTCACCTTTAATCCGCCCACATTCACATCGTCAAAAAAGATGTTCCCTGTAAAATCATGCCTGTAGCCGATCAGGTAACTGCAGAACGTGCTCTTGCCCTTTCCGCTGTCGGCCTCAATCAGATACAAACGGTCTTTCTCAAACGACACATCCTGCTGCCAGATTTCGCTGTCTTGCTCCTCGCGGGAGGCAAAGACATGAGGTATCACGTATTTTAAACGAATTGTATTCATTGCATTGTACATATAATAGTGCTGATGCTGCCCGTTACGGGGAAAAGCACAGACTTGATTGTTTCTACTATTTCATCGCTTCCAAGCCCCTCCAGGTTGAGCAGCAGGCACACTTTCTCACCCTGAAGCATCTTCACGGCTGACGGATTCATTGCTTTACCAGGAGACAGAGAACTTCCATTGGGAACCAATTGGCCCTTGAACTGCTGATCAGGAGTCACCCAGAAGAAGAACTTCCGCTCCTTGTCTTGATATATAAACGAATGCTCACTCTTTACATCTTTACGGATAGAAGCCCCTTCGGGACAGGACTCCATCCAATAGCCCACATCTTTAAGGAATTCATCATTGGCCAACTGCGCATGAACAGAGACCGCAGGAGCCGTGTCATGAGCAATAACGGCAATCTCTCCATCCACTCCCTGCAGAATCTTGTTCATATCAATGGCGGTATTCACTCCTGTCAGCAAGGCTGTCAGCGACCTGTTTTTCTGCATCAGTTTCAGCAGTTCACCGCCATTGGCATTCATGAGCAGTGAGCAGAAATCGGCTCCCGACAATTGGCCATGGTAGACACCGTTCAACGGACGGAATGCCTTCTTGGCCTCCACCAGGTCGTCGTTCACCTGCTTGTTTTGTGAAAACGTATTGCTCTTCACTCGCAGACAACCGTCAGCGCGTTCTATTTCGGCAGCAATCAGCACCTGCGACAAATCTGTTTTATCGGATGTTCCCAGCGTGAAAGGAGCGACAAACTTTTCGGGGAGAGCCGCTGCTTGCGCAACAAGAGACACTGCCGAAGACACGGTTTCCAGTCTTTCAAAAAGGGGTGACGACTTGATGCCCATGTCATCATCCTGTTTAAAATATGCATTGATTTGCCTGACGGTCTCCGTCTGCTGTGCAGGGAGCACCGGTCCTAATACGACAAGGGCGCTGTTTCCGATACCAGCCACCCACGAGCCTTTGACAACGGTAAACGAATTGCCGTGGTTTGTCGTCAGTTCCTGGCAGATACCCTTCTCGGCCAAATGCCCGAAAAAGCGCTCCACCCGTTTTCTGTCTACCACTTTGGCTGCCAATCCGAAAGCACCGTCCTGCGATTCAAAGAAAAAAAGCCGTGAAGACATGTCTACACCCATGTCCTCGTCAGCACTGATACCCAGCGCACGGCAAAGGGAATGCGCAAGCCCATCGCTTCCTTCGCCGGCGTTTTGCTGCATCTGCTGCAAGTCGACGGAGAGCAAAGCCACGCTACTGCCTGGTATCACATTCAGGTAATCATCATCGTTACATGAGGTAAACATGACGACAAGCGCCATGACAGCCCAAACAATCTTTTTCATCATACAATCATTCTTAGTTTATTCTATCCGCCGGGCCAACTGTGATATCATCACGGCATACAGTGCGGCGGTCTCTGTGCGCAGCCGGGCACTCCCAAGAGAAATACTCCTGTAGCCCGCATCGATGGCCATGCGCACTTCATCGATGGAGAAATCGCCCTCCGGCCCTATTAATATTGTTATATCATCATTACTGTCTGCATACTCGCTTGACGACAGGATGCTGTGCAAATCAGCACGTTCTATTTCTTCATAACAATGTGCAATGAACTTCATTCCGCTTCTTGGAACTTGAAGGAACTCCTTGAACGGCACCATGGGATTCACCACTGGCTTCCAAGGCTTACGGCTCTGCTTCATGGCTGAGACAACAATCTTCTCGAGTCTCACTGTGCGCAGCATCTTCCTTTCAGAGAACTTACACCCCACAAAACTGAGTTCGTCAACGCCTATCTCCGTGGCCTTTTCAGCAAACCACTCCACCCTGTCCATCATTTTCGTAGGTGCCATCACAAGATGAATGCGGCCACGCCATGCTTTCTCCTGCGGCATTACCTCATTGATACGATAAACACAGCGCTTCGTGGCTGCTATCGTCACTTCTGCACGATAGAAATTCCCTTCGCCATCCATGAGAAACATCTCATCACCACTCTTTAAGCGGAGCACTCTCAGGGCATGCAAGCCCTCGTCCATAGGCATTTCATCCAGCCTTGAGGCATCTGGCACATAGAAAAATCTCGACTCTTTCATGACTCTTGTTGGTTTTTGTGAAGTTGGCGTCGCATCTGCTCGTCCCTCAAATGAGAGGCAAGTTCATAGTTCTCGTCTTTAATGGCCTTGCCGAGCGCACTTTCTAGCATGTCATCACTCAGCGTGTTCACAGGAATAGACACGCCGCTCTGGTTGGCAGAATACCTCACCGACTGCCGGACCATCAACTGAGACAGAATAAACAACGGAATATTCCCCGCAACACTCAGCAACACGGCATCGCTGGCACGTATGGGCACACTTTCCATCGTATCGATATTCATCAAAAGCACACGGTACTGACCGTCAATCAAGTTGGTTATAACAAGTTCCAGTTGCAGTTCGGTCTGGCTGGCAATGACATGGCCGAGCACTTCTGGCAACATAATCTCCGCAATAGGTAATCCCTTGGCACGGAGTTCTAATTGCACGGCCATTGATTTCTCACAAATGATGCTGATTTGCTGCTCGCATTGCTCATCAGTGAGTATCAAAAGACCCAAGTTTTCACTCCCGACAATCTCGGAAACGCCCTTGAAAACCAGACGAACCTTATCCATACAAATCCTATACTTGTACTTCTTCTTTATTAGGACGGAATATCAAGGCAAACGATACGCCTACAACCAGTGCGTATGCAGCAAAGATAAACCAGCACGTCGGCCAGTCACCAACGGTATATGTCTGCTCACCAATCACCTGGCTCGTGGTATAGTGGTTGATAATTCTCTGCGCGAGAATCGTGCCGATGGAGGCTCCCACGCCATTTGTCATCAACATGAACAACCCCTGAGCACTGGAACGGATTTCGGGAGAAGTAGTTTTGTCAACGAAAAGCGAGCCGCTGATATTGAAAAAGTCAAAGGCCACGCCGTATACAATCATCGACAGGACAAACATCCATACGCCGCTGCCTGGATTTCCTAATCCGAACAGTCCGAAACGCAGCACCCAGGCAAACATGGCTATCAGCATGACGTTCTTGATTCCATAGCGTTTCATGAAGAACGGAATCAACAAAATGCAACATGTCTCGCTGATCTGCGAAAGGGAAATCAGGATATTGGCATGCTGCACACCGAATGTCGAGGCGAACTCAGGCTGTGCGCCATAACTGAATATATACGGATTGGCAAAGCCATTCGTAATCTGCAGACTCACACCCAACAACATGGAGAAGATGAAGAAGATGGCCATTTTCTTATCTTTGAACAGAGTGAAGGCACGAAGACCGAATGCATCGACAAAACCTTTCTTCTCGGATGTGGCCGATACTGGACATGCCGGCAGCGTGAAGGTGTAGAGGAACAGGACTATGCTCAATACACCAGAGGTGATAAACTGGTTTTGGTTGACCTGGAAGCCCATCAAATCGACAAACCACATGGTCAGTATGAAACCGATTGTACCGAAAACCCTGATTGGGGGGAACGCTTTCACCGTGTCCATGCCCGCTTTCGTCAACGCATTGTAGGCTACCGAGTTGGTGAGAGCCAGCGTTGGCATGTAGAAAGCCACACTGAGTGAGTATAGCAAGAAGATTACTGAGAACTGAGTATTGCTTCCTGCCGACATGCCATACATGGCAGCACCGATGAGAAACACACCTGCCAACAGATGGCACAGTCCCAACAGTCTCTGTGCGGGAACCCAACGGTCGGCAACAATACCCATCAGGGCAGGCATGAAAATGGATACGACTCCCTGCATGGTATAGAACCAACCGATATTTGCTCCAAGACCAATATTGCCGAGATAGCGTCCCATTGACGTAAGATAGGCACCCCAAACTGCAAACTCAAGGAAGTTCATCAGTGCCAGACGGATTTTCAAATTCATATGATTCTGTTTTTATTATTTTATTGCCTATATTGAATGCAAAGATAATCAAAAATCGGATAAGTGCAAAATAAATAACATTTATTAAATGGTTCATCTGTATGAACATAGGAGATGGCCATGGACTGGCGGTTTTCATACGGGCAAAAAAAATTGATTGTCTCACGACAACCAATCTTTATTAACCTTAATAATCTAATACCATGAAAAACACAATGCAAAATTACGCATTATTTTCCAGTTATGCAAGAGTTACATAAAGAAAATGCGCATATTTAACACTCTTTAAACAATTTACCGTCCCATTTGTACTTTTTTTGTCTTAAAACAGCCTTCACATCAGCTGCTTCCTTGACAGTCTTCAGCGACGGACTCAGTTGCAGAATGAGTTCCGGTGCATCAGGAAGAAGAGAGTCATTGAACATCACAGGGTTGATGCTGCGCTGCATTTCCTGAACACGCTCCATGGAGATTGTGTCGTTGGGTAAGAAGAAAGAGGCAATGATGCTGTCGCTTTTCTCCGCCAACGGCAAACCGAACAGGTCGTTAATAGGGTTCCAATTCAAATCAAAGAAGCGGATTTCGCTCTCTGGCTGCTGGGCTCTCACTGTTTTCACCATGCAGATCATCTGCAGAGAATCATTTTTCGGCAACAACCGTAATTGCATGTCTGCTGCACCATTCAGGTGTATCTGCATGTAATCCGAGGTCAGCGTGTCCATCTTCCCTTCACCTCCCAGCAGATTCCTCACCTTCGACTCCACTTTCATTTCCAATAGTTCAACATGCTCAAGGCGCAGGTTCTTGTTCAAATAAGGAATCATGCTGTCGGGCATCGACAACCATATTTCTCGCATGCTCGTTTGGGCAGACAAAGCCACGGAGCAAAGCAGAAGGGGCAATAACATGAAATATCTTTTCATCTTGACGGATTGTTTGTTTTATTCTATATCATACCAGAAATTGCATAAACTATCTTTTTGAGACCAGTTGCACTGACGAATCCATGGAGTTGTTTGATGTTCTCACCTTAAGCGTCATGGTGCCCGCCTGCTTGGTTGACCTCACCAGGACCACAAGTTTGCCGTGGAACAGACGCATTTGCGGCCTCGTGAACTGCTCAAGCGACGTGGCATCGCCGTTGCAAACAGCCTGGAAGACACCGCATCCGTCTACATCGAAAAGCAATTCATCGGCAGCATCCGGGCAAAGATTACCTTCATCGTCCACCATACTCACCGTAACAAACGACATGTCGTAGCCGTCGGCACTCAGCACAGTGCGGTCTGGTTCCAGCAGGAGGTGCGACGGTTTACCGGCTGTCTTGACCACCTGCTCACCCACCACGCTATTCTGCTCGTCATAAGCAATCACCTTGAGTTCTCCGGGTTCATATTTCACATTGTTCCAGCGCAGGCGATAACGGTCCATTTTCGCGCTTTTCTGCTTATAGAGCCTTCCCTGACTCTTGCCGTTAACGAACAATTCGGCAGAAGGTGCGTCCGTGTAGCAGAAAACAGGAGTAACCTTTCCCTTGCGTTTGGGCCATGTCCAATGCGGCAGAAGATGGAGTGTATGACTCTCTTTGTTCCATAGGCTGCGATAGAGATAATACCGGTCCTTGGGCAATCCTGCAAGATCGCAAATGCCGAAGTAACTGCTTCGCGATGGCCAATACTCATCATAAGGTGTTGGTTCGCCCAGATAGTCAAAGCCGGTCCATACGAACTGGCCTATGGTATAGGGCTTGTCGTCTTGTGCGATAAAGTCATCCTCGGGCAGGTTACTCCACGAACAATACTCCGTATCATAACTCGAGCACTGGCCGTCGGCGTATGTCTGATGGTTGGAAATCACAACCGGGAACTTGTATACACCGCGGCTGCTCACCGTGGAAGCCGTCTCGCAGCCAAGAAGAAAACCTTTGGGCAATGACTTGATATTGTTGTCATACTTATGAACGCGGTAATTGAACCCGGGAATATCCATCACCTGGGCAAATCCAGACTTCAATGCATCCTCGGCATGGTCGAGACCTTGAGTGACAAAGCGCGTCGGATCGAGCGTATGGCATAGGTCTTGCAGATGACGGGCAATCTCCCTACCCTCTTCACTCCACTGCTCAGGAATCTCATTACCGACGCTCCACATGACGATACACGGATGGTTGCGATGGGCTTTCACAAGATGCTCAATGTCGCGATCGCTCCATTCCTTGAAGAAACGGGCATATCCGTTCTTGCATTTGGGATATATCCACATGTCAAAACTCTCTGCCATCACCATCATTCCCATCGAATCGCAGATTTCCATCTGCATCTGCGAAGGCATGTTGTGACTTGTACGAATGGCATCGGCACCCATATCCTTCATCAGTCTTATCTGACGGATCAGCGCAGCCTTGTTCACAGCCGCTCCCAACGGTCCTAAATCATGATGCAGACACACTCCTTTGAACTTGCGCGATATGCCATTCAGTTTGAAACCGCCTTCGCTGCTCACCGAAATCGTGCGAATTCCGGTGTTGAAGACCTGCTCGTCGATGAGTTTCTGATTATCATACACGCGCGCGTATACCTTATATAAATATGGGGACTCAGGCGACCATAGTTGCGGATTGCGCACAATCATATCCATTTCTACCCTTCCCTGCTCGTCTACATCATCATGTGAGGCTGCGACCAGCATGCCTCGGTGGTCATAGAGGTCGAATTCAACGGCCAGTTGCTGCGATGGCGAGGCACCGCCAACCTTCAAACTGCCGCGAAGCACAGCCATTCTATCGTCAACAGCCGTCGTTCTCACAAAAGTTTCCCACTCGTCAATGTAGGTTTTCTGCGTAAACACCAACTTCACGGGACGATACAAGCCTGCTCCCGGATACCATCGGCTGCTCTCTTCCACATTCTTCAGTTTCACCAGCAAATGATTGTCGGCATCGCCATCATGGAGGAACGGGGTTACATCAATGCGAAAAGAATTGTATCCATAGGCCCAGCGGCCAGCCTCTTTGCCGTTGACATACACAACAGGCTCACTCATGGCACCGTCGAAAACGAGTTCCGCCCGCTCGTATGCACTGGGGACACGGAACGTTGTGCGATATTGTCCCTCGCCAATCCATGGCAACGCACCAGAGCGACCCGACTTTTCCGTTGCCGCCGTCTCACCGTTCTGCACAATAGCCACCGTTTGCAAATCCCATTTTTTGTCAAACGGACCGCCAATCGCCCAGTCATGAGGCACAGAAACCTGCTCCCAACTGATTCCGTCCTTGGAAAACTGCCATTCAGACAATGTTTGCTCACTTCTTGGCTGGGCAAATGCCAGCATGGAAACTGAGAGGAAAAACACCAACAATCTACTTTTCATATCTTTTTGCTTGGATAACAACATATAAAACGGTTCTTTTCAAATTAACAAATGATGCAACTTCATTGTAACATCTCAAGAATTTCTCTGCAAAGATAGTCGAAAAACGCCAAAAGACAAACGTTTACACAAACAAATTATTAATAAACTTTAAAAAAAGAAATTGTGTTCCCACACAATTTTATTTGCAAAAAATTGTAATGAAATATTTTGGTCGATAAAAAAAAGTGTGTTATCTTTGCATCGTTATCCTGAAAACAATCTTTTTACCTTAAAAAAACTAATACCTATTGAAGATATGAAGCGATCACCTGTGAAGGCTGTCGCTTTATTTTTTTTCTGTTTTTAAAGTCCTTTAGCCCTTATTTCGAATCATCATGACATCCTGTGTTTCTCTTTTCACATACAGGACTCTATCCTGCATGCGCTATTCGGTTTCCTCTTTGGTGATGTGCTTGGTGAGGAAATCCAGGAATAGTTGAAGCGCCTTATTGGTAGCATGCATCAGGTTCACATCCCTGCCCTCGTCGTCTTCCAGTTTCAGCGTGACAATCTCGTCCTTACTGCCGCACGCAAGCCATATCGTCCCCACAGGAATGTCCTTGCTGCCACCGCCGGGACCGGCAATGCCCGTAGCCGAAATGGCAAAATCAACGTTCAAGGTTTCGCATGCTCCTTTCACCATGGCAATGGCGACGTCCTCACAAACGGCGGTTTTCTCCTCAATGACCTGGGGGTCCACATGAAGCAAACGCACCTTGATCTCGTCAACATACGAGACTATGCTACCCTTGAAATAATTGGATGCCCCGGGTGTGGCAATCACAGCCTCGGCAATACGCCCTCCCGTGCAACTCTCAGCCGTGCCCATGGTCATCCCTGCTTCATATAGCATCTGGCTGATTTCCCTGCTTAATACTCTGTTTTCAAACTCCATATTGTTGTTTATTGAAATGTTACTTTTGAAAATGCCGGCGCGTCGATGGCACAGAAGTCACCATCCAAATACTTGTAATAGCCAGTAATGCCAATCATAGCCGCATTGTCGGTGGTATAACTGAACTTTGGAATATAGATTGTCCACCCGAACCGCTCGGCATAATCCTTGAAAGCGTTCCGCAGTCCGTTATTTGCCGACACACCGCCAGCCACGGCAACATGCTTGATACCTGTCTGTTTGGCTGCCAGTTTCAATTTTTTCATCAAGATATCCACGATGGTAAACTCAAGCGAAGCGGCCAAATCCTCCAGATGATGCTCCACAAAATCGGGGTCTTCTTTCACCCAGTCGCGCAGATTATAGAGGAATGATGTCTTCAAACCGCTGAAACTGTAATCCAATCCAGGAATATGTGGCTCGGAGAAAGTAAAGGCATGAGGATTCCCCTTACGGGCCAGACGGTCGATAATCGGTCCACCGGGATAGCCGAGTCCCATCACCTTTGAGCACTTGTCTATCGCTTCGCCCGCAGCATCGTCAATGGTCTGCCCCAACACTTGCATATCATTGTAGGCATTCACCTTGACAATCTGTGAATTGCCGCCACTCACCAGCAGGCAAAGAAACGGCATTGGGGGTGCAGAATGGTCGTCGTCGCTTTCCTTGATGAAATGGGCCATCACATGACCTTGCAGGTGATTCACGTCAATCATCGGTATTCCCAGACTGCGCGCAAAACCTTTTGCAAAACTGACACCCACGAGAAGCGATCCCATCAGTCCGGGTCCGCGCGTAAAAGCCACTGCGGTGAGTTGCTCTTTCGTAATACCGGCACGCTGAATGGCCTGGTCCACCACTGGCACCACATTCTGTTGGTGGGCACGCGATGCCAGTTCAGGCACCACACCACCATAGGCCTTGTGAACCTCCTGGCTGGCAGTGACATTGCTCAGCAGCACCCCATTCCGCAGCACAGCGGCACTGGTGTCATCGCAACTGCTCTCTATACCTAATATATATATATCGTCTTTCATCCTATTTAATATGTAAGAATCTCCACTCCGTGCTCTGTCATAAGGAATGTATGTTCCCATTGTGCACTGGGCAATTCATCCTCTGAGATGACTTCCCAACCGTATGGATCATCGCTGTCGATGAATACGCGCCACGTTCCCATATTCACCATCGGCTCTATCGTGAACACCATGCCTGGCACAATCAGCATGCCCGTTCCTTTTTTACCATAGTGAACAACCTCCGGTTCTTCATGGAACGCATTCCCCACACCATGGCCACAGAGATCGCGCACTATTCCGTAATGATATTTCTTTGCATGTTTCTGGATTGCATTGCCGATATCACCCACAAAGCAATAGGGCGTTGCCGCCTCTGCACCTATTTCAAGGCACTCTTTGGCCACTCTTACCAACTGCTCTTTCTCGGGCGTGGTCTTGCCTATGATAAACATACGGGAAGCGTCGGCATAGTATCCGTCGAGAATCGTCGTGCAGTCAACGTTGATTATATCACCTTCGCGGAGCACGTCGGTGGCTTTGGGAATGCCGTGGCACACCACCTCGTTGATGCTCGTGCACACGCTCTTGGGGAATCCCTCATAGTTGAGCGGAGCAGGAATGCCGCCATGCTGCGTGGTATAGTTGTATACGATTTCGTCAATCTCAAGTGTGCTCATGCCTTCATGGATGTTCCGGGCCACCTCGTCGAGCACTGCCGTATTCAGCAACCCACTTTTTCTGATGCCCTCAATCTGTTCCGGCGTCTTTATCAAATCGCGAGTAGGCACTTCCCTGCCTTTATTCTCCCAATAGAGCACCCTCTTGTCGAGTTCTGTGAGAGGCTGATTGGGTATCAAACTCCATCTTCTGTTCTTTTTCGACATATACTAATTACACGGATTGTATTGTTATTTCAAGTATTTATCTATTTCCTGCGTCCAGTCTGAACCGTTTTCCGGACAAAACGTCTTAATTCCGAGACTTGAGGCAACAGCGGTGTTTCTGGCCCCGTCATCAACAAACAAGCATTCTTCGGGCAGGATATTCTCTTTTTCCAACACCATTCTGAAAAAAGAAACATCCGGCTTCATTGCCCTCATCTGATAACTCAGATAGAGCGCATCAAAATAATCATTGATGGAATGCCCGTTGCCATCGAATTCACTGCTGAGCGCCCAGTCCATCATGTATGGATTTGTATTCGAGAGCAACAGCAGACGATAGCCTTCTGCCCTTAGTCGGCGCAATGTGTCGAGGTTTCTTGCCGGAAGTTCCGCACGGTATCCCAGCCAGGCATGCCGGCATTCAGACGCGGTGATCTCTCTGCCTACAATACGGCTCAGTTCGTTGCGGAAATCCTCTGCAGACATACTGCCCTCCTCCAACTTGCCGAAGATGCCTCCCTGCGTATACTGATCCAGATAATCTGCTGCGTCAGTCAGCCCCAGCGCAGCAAACCTGCGTATGGCCTCGGGCTGGCAGAGCGTGATGACCACGCCTCCCAAATCGAATAAGACATTCTTTATCATAATCAATAATGCTTCATCGCGCGGTCCATCTCGCGCCGGTCTTCTTTCTCCTTCAGCGTCTGCCGCTTATCAAATTCTTTCTTTCCGCGCGCCAGGGCGATGTCCATTTTTGCCCTTCCCTTGGCATCGATGAACACCAGAATGGGAACAATCGTGAATCCCACTTGCTTTGTTGCCTCCTGCAAACGGTGTATTTCGCGCTTGGTGAGCAGCAATTTGCGCTCACGCTTCATCTCATGGTTATTGTATGAACCATAGAAATAGGGCGAAATGTTCATACCTTTCACCCATATTTCCCCATTGTTTATATAGCAATAGGTATCCACAAGGGAAGCCTTTCCCATGCGGATGCTCTTGATCTCTGTGCCAGTGAGCACGATGCCGGCAGTGAAGGTTTCCACGAAATAGTATTCAAACGAAGCCTTCTTGTTCCTGATTGACACCGGACTCTTCTTCCTCAGCAGTTCTTCTTCTTTGTTCATCGCTGCATCTGTTCTTTATACAATCTTCACGAACTGGTCGATATGCTCATCAATATAATGGGCAATCCCTTCAGTCCACTCCTCTTCGTTCTCCACGAAAGTGTCATCAAAATCATCAAATTCGGGATAACGCTCAAACATCTCCATAAATTCATCGTCGGTGCAGTCCTTCTCTATCTCTGCACCGTATTTGACATACAAGGGGTAAGCCTTATACACCAGTTTCCCGAATTCCGCCAATCCCCACACTTTCAACATCTTCGCAAAGGGATTCTTAAAGATAAAAGGCCCGTATCCGTTGTGGATCAACTGTACGAAACCACCATCCATTACCTCCTCATGAAGCATGTCAAAGGCAAGCAAAGTAATCTGATTAGCATTCAGTTCTGGCATTGTTTCTGCGTTCAGCACACCTCCGATAGCCTCATAAATAGCATCTACGAAGGCTTTTACAAAAGCATCCATGCCCTTTTGGGCTGCCTGCTGCAACACTTCATCTTTTATCAACACTTCTTTCATGCCTGCAAAGTTACGAAAAGTCGGGAGAAGAACAAAACAAACTCGTTTGTTTTTTATGCCAAGATGAAGAAGTTCCTTGAGCGAAGCGAAAAACTTATTCAAAGTTACGAAAAGTCGAGTGCAGAAAAAAAAATAAATATCTTTATTTATGTCAAGACATAGAAGTTCCTTCTTGCAGCCAGTCATGATGTGAAGTCCATGCACAATAAAAGGAAATAAACAACGTTATAACAACATGAAAAGGATTCTGACGATCATCATTCTTCTGTCCTCTGCCATCATCACAATACAGGCACAGCGTAACGAAATATTCAAACAGAATATTGCAACGCTGCAAGTGGTGGCCGGCAACAGATGGATGTCGCTGCCCGTGATAAAACTGAACGGCGACGAGGTAATCAACATTGATTTCGATGATCTGACCCACGAATACCACCGATATACTTATACATTAGAACACTGTGATGCCGACTGGACAAAATCGGAAGAACTCTTTGCCAGCGACTACATGGAAGGGTTCGCAGAAGGGAACACCATAGACGATGTGACGGAATCGCTCAACACGAATGTTCTATATACCCATTATTCCATCAGTATTCCCAACCGGACGTGCAGCATCAAGATGAGCGGCAACTATCGACTGACCGTTTATGACGAGAACAACGACAACGAAAAGATTCTCACGGCCTGTTTCATGGTTGTGGAGCCGTTAATGGGTGTGATGATGGATGTTTCTGCCAATACAGATATCGACATCCGCCGCTCCCATCAGCAGGTTTCCCTGGAAGTGGGATTCGGCAACCTTACCGTTACCGACCCTGCCTCGCAGGTAAAAACCGTGGTCATGCAGAACATGAGATGGGATAACGCCGTGGTAAACAGCCGTCCCGAGTATCTGATGCCTAACGGAATGAGATGGAATCATCATAAGGACTTCATCTTTGCGGCAGGCAATGAGTACCACAAGTATGAAATTCTGGACACAAACCACCCCACCATGGGCATCGACATGATTTCGTGGGACGGGGAGAACTACCATGTGTGGCCCTTCTCAAGCGAGCCGCGCAACAACTATGTATATGACGAGGATGCCAACGGTGCGTTTTTCATCAGGAACAGCGAAAACATAGAAAACGAAAGACAGTCAGAGTATGTGCTTGTACACTACACGCTGATGTGTCCGTCGCCGGTTACTGGTGATGTCTATCTCAATGGCGTGTGGACAAACGATCAGTTCAGCCCAGAATATAAAATGACCTACAACCCGGAAAAGCACTGTTATGAAGCGGTTGTTCTGCAGAAACAAGGCTACTATTCTTACCAATACCTGATGATGGATTCGCATGGAGTGCTCAGAACCATGCCCACGGAAGGAGACTTTTTCCAAACAGAAAACAAATACCAAACACTTGTCTACTTCCGGGCTTCAGGCGACAGAACAGACAGGCTGGTGGGATATCAGGAGGTACAATACAAATAAACCCAAAAAGAAACGACCGTTCACTATCTCAGTAAACGGTCAATCTCTTCAAATTTCTTTCCCATATTCAGTTCCAAGTATATCTTGTAAAGGGCAGCCCCCCACTTGTCTTTCTGGTCGGGAGCCAGCAGCCTGTACTTCTCCATATACGGCAAAGACTTATTGTAGAACGCGGTCACCTGCTTGCGGACATTGGCATTTGCCTTGGTATGCTGCTTGTCGAGTTCGAGGGCCTTGTTGATATAGGCGACACCGGCATTATAGTATGCGTCAGCCAACGTGTCATTCCGGGCAATCAGCGTATCACAGATGGCAAGACAATCGTCGTATCTTCCCATGTTCAGAAGTTGGTTGCACTTGGCAAAAAGATACAATTCGCTGTTCTCTTTGGATGCCAGCCCGTCGTTGATAATGCCGAGGGCCAGATCGGGACGCATCACACGATTGTAAAAATCCACCAGATAGGTGAAGAAATAAGCAGACTGCTTGAAACGATAAAAGCCCGTTGTCAGCATCTTTTCATACATCACCGTATCCTTGAGCGCCTTGTATGTCTCCGCCAGATACTGCAACGTGTTTTCCTCCCGTGCCTTGTCTTTCAGCGCAACGTCTTTATACTTCAGTGTGAGTTCAGGGTTATGCAGTTTATATCCGCAATACAGAGCCCAATATCCAGCCTCAGCGTCTTCTGCATAATGCATGCTCTCGAACAGTGGCTGGTTGGCCGTGTCCAAATACATATCAATAAAGTCGAAAGCGGTTTTATATTGCTGCTTGCGGATGAAGAAAGTACCTCCGCTAAAGAGGTTTTTCCGGTAACCGTCAAGAAAAGAAGCGTTCTTCGCACGGTACTTCGGCCTCACCCTCCCCTTCTCGTCTGGACGTGCGTCGATACTGTCAAGTTTCTCGTAAGAGGCAAACATCCGCCTTGCCACATTAAACAATGCGGCCGTATCGGTTGGTTTTTTGAGATACATGCTCATGTTTCCCTCTTCGTATTGCTTGCGCAGGGCATCGCACAATACGATGCAAACCTTCTCATTATCCCGGTTTGCACTGTCTTTCAGCAGATTCTGCATCAGTTTCTCTGCCTGGGCCAGGTTCTTGCCACTCTTAATAAAAGCCCGTGCTTGAGCAATCTCCTTTTTCTGAGCGTTCAAGCACGGTATAATGATTATTAAGAGAAGCGGCAATATAATGCTTCGCTTCATTAAAGGTGAATTATTTCAACGTTTTTAAAACAACGTTTCCGTTGCTGTTATTGTCCTACCAACGACTCGAGTTCCTTAGCCTTTGCCTCGTCGCCAATCAGATAGTATGCCTGATAGAGTGTGTACGGCCAGTTGATGGTCTCACGGTTGGGATCTTTTTCTTTAATCTGGTTCAGATTGGCAATAGACTCTTCGAGCAATGCCTTTGCCTCTGCTGTAAGGGTACCACCTGCTGCATCCTTCAACGTAATGGCCTGGTTGTTCAGACAAAGAGCAAGATTGAACTGAACCTGGATGAACTCCGGATCCATTGCAAGCGACTTCTTGTAAGCATCAACGGCCTCAGCCCACTTCTGCTCACCCATATCGCTCTCACCCTTCAAAGCCCATGCCATCTTGCTTGGATGATTGGCAACCTGTGTGTTGATGAGGTTCTTCTTGGTGGCATCGTCCTTCACAGATGTGTAATACTCCACGAGCAGCGAGAACATACGCTCGTCAGTAGGATCTTTTTCATAGAGAGCCTTGATGTCAGACAGATACTTCACAGAGTCTTCCTTTGTCTTCAACTGGGCTTTCATACTCAGAATCTTGATGTCCATGGCATCCTTGCCAGACTCTTTGTCGCCGAGAGCCTCGCCAGAATACTTGCTTGCACTGGCATAGTCCTGGTTGTTGTATGCGGCAAGTGCAGCAAAATAAGCAATCTGGCCATAGAACTGGTCGTCTTTCACGGCAGGAATCTCTGCAAACAGAGGAGCACTCTTGGAATCAACATACAATCCGAAGAACTCTTTTGCAGCCTCAAACTTCTTGTCGTTATAGGCATCCTGTCCGGCATTGATCAATGTGTTGCGCACTGCTGGCAGACGGTCGGCATTCTTTTTGGTGAATTTCGGAGCCACCTTGCCTTTGGCGTTGGGCAACTGATCATACTTATAGCACTCAAGGGCAGCATTCAGCGCATTCTTGGCAGCCTCGTACATGCCTTCTTTATCATAGGGATCATTCTTTTTGGTCACCTGATTGGTCAGCATCACGTTCTGCTCTTTGTTGAATTTGTCCATCGCCAAGTCAACGAGTTTGTTGTAGGCAGCGGCTTTTTCATCATTGCTCAGGCTCTGAAGGTTAGAATTCACAAGTCCCAATGCCGACTGATAGTCCTTGGCACCTTTTATCTGCTTAGCAGCAGCGGGATTCTGTGCACTGGCTGAAACGGCAATAAAAGCGGCAGCAGCCATCAACATAATTTTTTTCATAAGCTAATTATTAAAAAGGTTGTTAATACTCAGTTTTAAACTCTGTTTTTATTCTCTATTGATGATTCTTTGTTGTTTTGACTATTGATATATCATATAGTTTAAGGGAAAAGGCTGACGCAAATTCACCGTTTTGGCGGTTTATTCGGTCAATTCTTCCTGTTCTTCGGTGTCGTCGAAATCAACTAAGTTCTCGTCTTCATCGATTACGTCCAAGATGGGCTCATCAGCATTGTCTGACGAAGCATCTGCTGCAGTCACGTCGCGGCGGATTGCCTCAGAGTTCTGAGCCCATTCTTCACGGCTTTTCTGTTCTACGATGGCCTCCAGTTCGCTGCTCATCACCTTGCAGACACTGGCAATCACGTCGTTTTTCTTGGTGAGGTTGATCAGACGAACACCCTGTGTGGCGCGTCCCATCACCCTGCAATCGGCCACAGCCATGCGAATCACGATGCCGCTCTTGTTGATAATCATCAGGTCGTTCTGGTTGGTGACATTCTTGATGGCCACCAAACGTCCCGTCTTATCAGTGATGTTCAGCGTCTTCACGCCCTTGGTGCCGCGGTTGGTGATGCGGTAGTCCTCCACCTGTGAGCGCTTTCCGTATCCATTTTCGCTGACCACCATGATGGTTTCCTCATCAGGTTTGTTAACAACAACCATGCCAATCACCTCGTCATCGCCACCGTCTACACGCATACCGATAACACCCGTGGCAACGCGGCCCATGGTGCGGATGGCATTTTCGTTGAATCTGACGGCTCGTCCGTTGCGGTTGGCCAGAATCAGTTCATTCTGTCCGTTGGTCAGTCTCACGTCAACCACCTCGTCGCCTTCCTGGATATTGATGGCAATCACACCGTTTGCCCTCGGTCGGCTATAGGCTTCCAGACATGTTTTCTTCACGATTCCGTTCTTCGTAGCGAACACCACGTAATGGCTATTGATAAACTCCTCATCCTCAAGACCTTTTCCGCGTAGTCTGAGGAAAGCGTTCACCGAGTCATCGGCATCGATATTGAGCATGTTCTGGATGGCTCTGCCTTTTGAATTCTTGTCGCCCTCGGGCAATTCATAGCACTTCAGCCAATAGCAGCGGCCCTTCTTGGTGAAGAAGAGCATCGTCTGATGCATCGTTGCGGGATAGATAAACTCTGTGAAGTCGTTATCGCGTGTGCGTGCGCCCTTGGCACCTACGCCTCCGCGTGCCTGCTCTCTGAACTCAGAAAGCGGTGTGCGCTTGATATAACCCATGTGGCTCACTGTAATCACAACCGGGTCGTTGGGATAGAAATCCTCTGCATTGAATTCGTGTTCAGCAGGTACTATCTGTGTGCGGCGTGCGTCACCGTATTTCTCTTTCACCTCCAGCAAGTCGTTTTTCATCACTTCCTTGCAGCGCTCCGGATTGTCAAGGATTTCCTGCAGTTCTGCTATCAGTTTCTGCAAGTCATCAAATTCCTGGTGCAACTGATCCACGCGCAAGCCTGTCAGTTGGCTGAGACGCATGTCAACGATGGCTTTCGACTGCAACTCATCAAGGTTGAAGCGCTGCTCCAGATTGCGTTGTGCATCGCTTGGAGTCTTGGAATTGCGAATGATATGCACCACCTCGTCGATGTTGTTCACTGCAATAATCAGTCCTTCCAGTATATGGGCACGTTCCTGTGCTTTCTTCAGGTCGAACTGTGTGCGGCGAATGGTAACGTCATGACGGTGCTCCACGAAATATTTCACGCACTCTTTCAATGACAGCAGGCGCGGACGGCCCTTCACCAGTGCAATGCAATTCACGGAGAAAGCGCTCTGCAATGCCGTCATCTTGAACAGTTTGTTCAGAATGACGTTGGCATTAGCATCGCGTCGCACATCAATAACGATGCGCATCCCTTGCCTGCCCGACTCGTCGTTGGCATTTGTAATGCCCTCAAGTTTACCTTCCTTCACCAGGTCGGCGATGTATTCAATGAGTTGAGCCTTGTTCACGCCATAGGGAATCTCAGTTACCACGATCTTATCGTGCGTGTCGTGGCTCTCAATCTCTGCCTTTGCGCGCATCACAATGCGTCCCCTACCGGTCTCATAGGCATCTTTCACGCCTTGCAAACCATATATATAAGCACCCGTTGGGAAGTCGGGAGCCTGGATATACTGCATCAGGCCTTCGGTGTCGATATCAGGATTGTCTATATAAGCACAGCAGCCGTCGATGACTTCACCCAAATTGTGAGTTGGAATATTGGTTGCCATACCCACAGCAATACCGTTTCCGCCGTTTACCAACAGGTTTGGCACCTTCGTAGGCATCACCGTAGGTTCCTGAAGTGAGTCGTCGAAGTTGTTCATCATGTCCACGGTGTCCTTCTCCAGGTCATCCATGATGTGTTCTCCCATCTTTGAGAGTCGGCACTCGGTATATCGCATGGCAGCAGCAGAGTCGCCGTCCACCGATCCGAAGTTTCCCTGACCGTCAACAAGCGTATAACGCATGTTCCAGTCTTGCGCCATTCTCACCAATGCGCCATATACTGAACTGTCGCCATGGGGATGATACTTACCCAGCACCTCTCCCACGACGCGTGCGCATTTCTTATAAGGTTTGTCGCTGGTATTTCCGATGCCTGCCATACCATAGAGAATTCTGCGGTGAACGGGTTTGAAACCGTCGCGCACATCTGGCAAAGCACGGGCTACAATCACCGACATTGAATAGTCGATATACGAGGATTTCATTTCCTCCTCGATGTTAATCTTAATAATTCTGTCATTATCGATGGTTTGTCCGCCATCGAAAATCTGATTCTCGTCCATTTTTCAGTCTATCTTTTCCTTGTATTTTAAATTCTTAAAAACTATAAATTTGGCGTTTAAGGCCATTTTCGGGCTCTCTGACGCGTTCTTTACCAAAAACAAAGCAAAATTACTACATTTTTTCGACATACACAAATCTGACTGGGAAAAACGCAGGTTTTTAAATTTTATTTAACGTGAACCCGATGTAAGGCGAAACAATGAGCCGGTTTTTTCAATGATTCCGGCATTCACCGACGGTTTCTTTGGCGACAAGTCCATAAACGAGAAATCCGCGGAACTGAGCAATTATTATGTATGGAATTGTCATGGAAAATCCGAATTGAAGCCATTTATACGGGCGATGCTGGCCAGAAACGATAAACTGGGCGCGAAACACGCGCGTTTTGGAGCATTTTCTGCAACTTATTGGCTAATAATCAATTACAACGAAAATATATTTTTCTTGAACGAAGAAACCAGATGTTTGCTGAAAAAAGCATAGGTTTTGGGTTGCAAAAACATAGGTTTTGAGGTGCGAAACCATAGTTTTTGGGCTATAAAACCATAGGTTTTGAAGGGCAAAAGCATAGGTTTTGCATGGCGAAAGGTGCTTTGCGGTAACGATTCTTTACATTTTCACCCTTTCAACGCTTATTTTTCACAAAATCGATTTCTATTTTGAAGAAAAACGGCAACATGGTTTTGTTGCGTTTTTTCCAATCAGCACCGCGCGACAGTCATGACAGCAGCGACACCCATTGCCGTAAAAACGGCAGCAATCACCGATTTCAGACCGCCAAAACAATTTGGCATATTTTTTGTAATATGGAATAAATGTAGTAAATTTGCAACAGAAATAGAAAGGAAGAGATAAATATGACGAGTCAGTTTTCGCCAAAAGTTTCACAAATACTTGCATTCAGCCGCGAAGAAGCAGCACGCCTGGCCAGCAGAACCGTTGGTCCGGAGCACCTGTTGCTTGGTTTGATGCGCGACAAGCACAATGTAGTGACCGACTACCTGAACTCTTGTGCCATCAACCTGCAGTCGGTAAAGACAGAACTGGAGCAGAAAGTGAGAGAGAATGAATATATGCAACCCATCAACACGCAAGAACTGGTGCTGAACGAAAGGGCAAGCAACATACTGAAACTTGCTGTCCTTGAGGCACGTATGCAGACCACATCAACCGTTGATGTGCAGCATTTGCTGCTGGCCATCCTGCACGATGCCGTTGATAACGGTGCAAAACATGTATTAGAATTAAACAATATGAACTACGAAGACGCATTGACATATTTTTCACAGAAGAAAGAATCGGTAAACCCAAGGAACGGAATCGACATCCCCGACGAAGATGAAGAAGACGAGACTGTGGCTCAAAACAATGAAAGCAATGAGCAGAAAGGCTCGAAAACCGCCACACGCACTCGCAAGGGCGACGGCAAAACGCCCGTTCTTGACAATTTTTCCACCGACCTGACGAAGGCCGCCATGGACGGGAAACTGGATCCCGTTGTGGGAAGGGAGCGCGAAATACAGCGCGTCATAGAAATATTAGGTCGCAGAAAGAAGAACAATCCCATCCTGATTGGTGAACCGGGCGTGGGCAAGAGTGCCATCGTTGAAGGCATTGCCCAACTGATTGCCAACCACCGCACGTCTCCCATCCTCTTCAACAAGCGGCTGGTCAACCTGGATATGACATCTATTGTGGCCGGAACAAAATACCGCGGACAGTTTGAAGAGCGCATCCGCGCACTGATAAAGGAAATAGAAGCCAACCCCGACATCATCGTATTCATCGACGAAATCCACACGATTATCGGTGCCGGATCCACACCTGGCTCGATGGATGCTGCCAACATACTGAAGCCGGCGCTGGCAAGGGGAACCATTCAGTGTATCGGTGCCACCACGCTTGATGAGTATCGCAACTCCATTGAAAAAGACGGAGCACTTGAAAGAAGATTCCAGAAGGTGATTGTAGAGCCAACAAACGTTGAGGAAACCATCACCATCCTGCACAATATCAAAGAAAGATATGAACAGCACCATCAAGTTACCTATACTGAAGATGCCATTCTGACATGTGTCAAATTGACAGACCGTTACATCACCGACCGTTTCTTCCCCGACAAAGCAATTGATGCCTTGGACGAAGTGGGCTCGAAGATTCATCTGCAGCATGCAAGCGTGCCGCCGGAAATCACGAATCTGGAGAAGGAGATTGACGAACTGAAGCAGAAGAAACAGAATGCCGTGAGGAATCAGAACTTCGAACTGGCCGCCGCATACCGCGACAACCAGATTAAGAAGGAGATTGAACTCGACGAAATGCAGCGCAGATGGAACGAGGGCGATGTGCAGACGCGCGAGATTGTTACCGACAAAGACGTTGCCGACGTGGTGTCGATGATGTCGGGCGTGCCTGTCCAGCGCATGGCCGAGGCAGAAGGCATCCGGCTGAAGAACCTCTCGTCGAAACTGAAAGGCTCGGTTATCGCCCAGGAAAAGGCCATAGAAAAGATGGTGAAAGCCATACAGCGCAACCGCGTAGGACTGAAAGAGCCGAACCATCCCATCGGCGCATTCATGTTCCTCGGCCCCACGGGCGTGGGAAAAACTTACCTGGCCAAGAAGTTGGCAGAGGAAATGTTCGGCAGTGCCGATGCTTTAATCCGCATCGACATGAGCGAATACTCTGAGAGTTTCAACACATCGCGCCTGATTGGTGCACCTCCGGGATATGTGGGATATGAAGAAGGAGGTCAACTCACTGAACGCGTGCGCCGCCATCCCTACTCCATCGTTTTGCTCGATGAGATAGAAAAGGCGCATGGTAATGTGTTCAACATGCTGCTCCAGGTGCTCGACGAGGGCAGACTCACTGACGGCAACGGCCGATTGGTAGATTTCCGCAACACGGTTATTATCATGACCAGCAACGCAGGTACCAAACAATTGAAGGATTTTGGTCGTGGCGTGGGCTTCAATGCCACTGGATTTACCAGTTTTGCCATCAACGAGCAGGACAAGGAACATGCTCGGAGCATTATCCAGAAGAGTCTGAGCAAACAGTTCTCTCCTGAATTCCTCAACCGTCTGGATGAGATTATCACCTTCGACCAACTCGACCTGAATGCCATCAAACAGATTATCGACGTGGAACTGAAAGGTCTCTACCAGCGCGTAGAGGCATTGGGCTACCACATTGAACTGTCGGATGCCGCCAAGGAAATGGTTGCCGTGAAAGGATATGATGTCCAGTTTGGAGCCCGACCGCTAAAACGTGCCATTCAAAACTATATTGAGGATGGTGTGTGCGAGAGATTGCTCGACGGAGAACTGCAACCGGGCGCAACCATACGCATCGGCAAGGTTGACAATAAGGAAGAACTTACGTTTGAGTGTGTATAACAAACGAGCGGTTTGATTATCAATTGACGAGTTATTTTATCTGTTCTTGTTCTTCAGATACCAGGAATGTGTAAACACCTGATACATCAGAAGGGCAAGAATAGTTGTTATCAAGGCAACGCGAAGCAGCATGTCCTTCTCTTCGACACCGTAGCCAAGGCCGATGAAAATGCCTGTCGTGAGTCCCAGTTCCCATGACAGGAAATACGAACTCTGCGACGTTCCCCTTTGGCAATGCTTGCTCAGTTTGATGAAAAACAGCAGGAACCGCGCACCGATAATCCCGATTCCCAGCCCGGTTGTCACTGGCATGATGTAGACGGTGGCCGTCTGATTGTCGGTCATCAGCATCAGAACCGATGCACACAGCAGCACCAATCCGGTCACAATCTCACTCTTCAGTTCTGCATTTGCAAAGACATATTTCTGTGAGAGCAAGGCAAGCAAGAAGCCAGCCATCATCATCGCATAGAAAACCACATCGTTTTCGAGGGTCATTATCATGCCGACAACCATCGTGCACAACATGAGATTGACAAACAGGGGAACGCCATGCAACAGGAAAAAACGGTCTGAAGAGAACACCCGGAGTTGGTCTTCGGGCGCCTTGAACGGGAAATCTACCAACTGGATGAGCACAATGGCCACCAGTCCGCATATACACGAAACCCACACTACTTGCTGGAATCCCAGATAACGATATACCAACAAAGAGAGCAACGGCCCCAGCGACAAGGAGAAACGTCCAAACCAGGCGGCACTGTGGTTGGCTTCCGTGCGGCGGAACGACTCACTTGTGTCAATCACCAAGGTGCTCATGAGCACCATTTGAGCCAGTCCGAAGGCTGCGCCAATCACATATCTTACGATGATAAACAATGTGGGCAGCATGGATCGGCTATGACCCAGCAGCGTGGGAAGATAATATTGAAGCAGCGAACAGGCCACCATGGTGAGGATGGAAACCACACAGACATGATTGCGACGATAGCGCTGAACGAAATACGAGCAGAAACCGCCCAGGGCAAACAGCCCGACGGCATAGATTCCCATGGCATAACGGGATGCATCCACACCTACATACGTCGCCATCCATGCAGGAAGCACAGGGATGAACATATATACCGACACCGTGACAAGCAGGTTGGCAAGTGCCAGCCGCCAGAAATCATGATGCCATAACTTGACGTGTACAGGCGTGTTCTGCGTATACATGGGACTAATGTTTAATAACTCTCCTCCTCATTGGGGAAATCACCACTTTTCACATCGCCCACATACGAACCAATGGCATCGGTCATCACTTCATAAAGATTAGCATATCGGCGCAGGAAACGCGGACTGAACCCCTGAGTCATACCCAGCATGTCGGCCACAACCAGTATCTGGCCGTCGGTTTTTCCGCCTGCACCGATGCCGATGGTGGGAATACTCAGTTCCTTGGTTACCCTTTCGGCAAGCAGGGAAGGTATTTTCTCCATGACAAGCGAGAAACATCCGGCCTCTTCAAGCAGATGAGCGTCTGAAATAAGTTTCTCTGCCTCACGCTCGTCCTTGGCTCTCACCGCGTAAGTACCGAATTTATTGATGCTCTGAGGTGTAAGTCCCAGATGCGCCATCACAGGAATACCGGCATCAAGAATACCCTTCACGGTGTCGATAATCTCCACGCCACCTTCCAGTTTGAGGGCATCGCAGCCGCTTTCCTTCATGATGCGCACTGCATTCTTCACTCCTTCGTGGCGGTCAACCTGGTAACTGCCGAAAGGCATATCACATACCACAAGGGCCCTGCTGACTCCACGTACTACGCTACGTGCATGATAGATCATCTGATCCACAGTCATCGGGAGCGTCGTCGTGTTTCCTGCCATCACGTTGGATGCCGAGTCGCCAATCAAAATACCGTCAATGCCTGCTGCATCAACGATACGGGCGGTTGTAAAGTCATAAGATGTGAGCATTGAAATCTTTTCACCTTTCTGCTTCATCTCAATGAAACGGTGGGTAGTCACCTTACGGTTGTCGCTTACAAGATATCCTGCCATAGCCTAAATATGTTCCTATAATTTTTAAAATGCGGGTGCAAAGGTACTTATTTTTGATGAAACTGGGCTATCATTTCGCACATTTTTTCATAGTTGAGCGATTTATAGTCGTGTACAACCCTGTCTGCCAGCGCACTGATGGCCTCTTCGGGGTTGGTGGTTGACAGGCCTACCACAGTCATCTGCGCTGCCCTTCCGGCTCGCAAACCGTTGAAACTGTCTTCAAAGACCACACATTCCTCTGGCCGGCACATGAATCGGGATGCCGCCTTGAGATAGCAGTCGGGATCGGGTTTGCTTTTGTCAAAGTCTTCTGAGGTGAGAATGGCATCGAACAACTCCTTGAAACGGGGCTGCTGCACAAAGACATTCTCCATCTTAGGCATGTTGCTGCTCGTTACCACAGCCGTTTTCACGCCGTGATTCCTTAAATCGCCGACAAAAGATTCAAATCCGTCAATATACTGATAGGTCATTTGCCGCTCGTAGTCATTCAGTTCTTCCACGATGGCATGCCGGTATTGGGCCAGGTGGCCGGAGAAATGCCCGTCGAAAATCTGAACGAGCGTCTGACCTTTAATTCTGTTTTCCAGTCCCGGCTCCTCTGGATGATACTTTCGGCATTGTGCTCCCCAGAACACAGAATACTGTGGTTCCGTGTCGAAAACCACCCCGTCCAGATCAAACAATGCCGCCTTGAATACTTTATATCCCATAATCCTTGTTGATTTTTCGGGTGCAAAAGTACACAAAAATATAATTATTATGAAAAATAATTTGCTTTTTTGCCTCGTTTCAAGTATATTTGCATCGTTTTTGAAAAAGAAAAGAATCATGAAGATAAAACTCCAGATACTCTATTCCTGTTTTATTACAACCTTTTTTCTCTGTTCATGCGGAGGAAAAGGCACGTCGGGGACAGAAGAGGACAAGGTGATGGATTTCAGCGAGTACAAAAAAGACACCGTGATATCGCTCACCAACAGCGCAACATCACCGAAAGCCGAGATTCAACTGCGCGTTCATTATGCCACAGGCAAGAATTCCCAAGCCGTGAACAAGGCTCTGTTCAAATCGGGAATCCTCACTCCCGACTATATCTCCACCGATACGGTGGTGCGCGAAGCCAAAGAGTCGCTGGCATTATATATGCAGAAATATGCCGTCGACTACAAAAAAGAATACGGCGACCTGTTTCGCAGAGACCCCAACCACCCCAATGCATACAACGTTCAATACTCTTGCGAAACAAATGTGAAGAAAGGGCGCAAAGGTGTGTTCAACTATCTGGCAGAAGTTTACTATTTCGGAGGTGGCGCACATGGCATCAACAGCACCATTGCCAAAAACATTGACATGGAAAACGGTAAGATTCTCCTGCTGGATGATGTCTTCGTGCCGGGCTATTACGAAATGCTGAAAGAGAAAGTGGTGGAAGCGCTGTGCGAGAAATACAAGGTGAAAGACGTAGACGGACTGCACGAGAAGTCACTATTCATCAACATGGAGCCTTATGTCACAGAGAACTTCATTCTGGGCAAGAACTCCATCACTTTTATCTATACAGATTCTGAAATAGCACCCCACGCAGAAGGGCAGATAGAAGCAGAGATCGACTATTCCGACTTGGACTCCGTGCTGAAATAAGACATGCCTTTCCGGCACGCAACCGCCCCCGCCCCAGCGAATGAGACCGAAACAATAACACATTATTAATCATACTATCTAGAAACAACGGCACAAGATGGCAGACATTATATTCAAATATTTCCCTTCGCTCACTGATGAGCAGAAAAAACAGTTTGAGATGCTTGATGCGCTCTATCATGAATGGAACGAAAAAATAAACGTGATATCACGAAAGGACATCGACAATCTGTATGAGCATCATGTGCTCCATTCACTGTCGATAGCCAAGGCCTTGAGTTTCAGGAAGGGAACCAGCATCCTGGATTTCGGCACGGGAGGAGGATTTCCGGGCATCCCACTTGCCATCATGTTCCCCGAATGTCATTTCAAACTGATAGACGGCACCAGGAAAAAAATACTTGTTGCCACCGAAGTGGCCAATGCCATCGGACTGAAAAACTGCGTTGCCGAGCACATTCGCGGTGAGGAAGAAAAGGAAACATTCGACTTTGTGGTGAGCCGGGCCGTAATGCCCCTGCCCGACCTGATGAAAATCGTGAAGAAAAACATCCGCAAGAAACACCAGCAGAACTCTGTTCCCAACGGAGTTATTGTGTTGAAAGGCGGTGACATACAAGAAGAGGTGAAACCTTTCAAGCACCTTGCCGACATCACAGACATCAGCACGTGGTTCAAAGAGGAATGGTTCAAGGAGAAACACCTTATCTATCTACCGGCATAGACATGCACGATAGCCCCCGAAGACATACAATAACAACTAAAAGAATAATGATATGTTGAAAATTCAACGTTTCGTGTGCAATCCTTATCAGGAGAACACCTACGTCGTAAGCGACGAAACCCAAGAGTGCGTGATTATCGACTGCGGCGCATATTTTCAAGATGAGCGCATGGCATTAGTGGAGTATATCAACGGAAACGGCCTCACGCCCAAGCACCTGATCTGTACTCATGGCCATTTCGACCACTGCATGGGCAACGATACCGTATACGAGGTATTCGGCCTGCAACCCGAAGTGAACAAAAAAGACGATTTCCTGATGAGCAACATGCAGGACCAGGCCATGTATTTCCTCGGTATCGAATACGACAACACCGTACCACCCGTGGGGAAATATATCGACAGCAACGACGTGATTGAATTCGGCAGCCACAAGTTCACCGTCATCGAGACACCAGGCCATACTCCCGGCGGCATCACCTTCTATTGCGCCGAGGAGAAAGTGGCCTTCACGGGCGACACGCTCTTCCAGATGAGCATCGGAAGAACAGATTTCGAGGGTGGAGACGACAAGGAAATGCGCCACACACTTATTGACGTGCTGGCCAAACTGCCTGCTGAGACAACCATTTGGAGTGGTCACGGGCCGAAGACAACTATCGGTGCAGAAATCAGCATGAACCCTTATTTGAGGTAAACTCATAATTAACGCACTCATTGAAAACAGAAAAAATCATCCTGGGCATCGACCCGGGAACCAATGTGATGGGCTATGGGCTGCTGAAAGTGGAAGGCAACAAAGCCCAGATGATGGCCATGGGGGTGATAGACATGCGCCGGGAGAGCGACCCTTATCTGCGTCTCGGTCGCATTTTCGACCGCGTCACTGGCATCATCGATGAATTTCTGCCCGACGAGATGGCTATTGAAGCGCCGTTCTTCGGGAAAAACGTGCAGTCAATGCTCAAACTGGGACGCGCCCAAGGCGTTGCCATTGCCGCAGCCATCCATCACAGCGTGCCAATCCATGAATATGCGCCCTTGAAAATTAAAATGGCCATCACCGGAAACGGCTCCGCATCGAAGGAGCAGGTGGCTGGCATGCTGAAAAGGCTACTGAAAATCAGCGACGAAGATATGCCCCGCTTCATGGACGCCACCGATGCACTGGGCGCTGCCTATTGTCATTTCATGCAGGCAGGCCGCCCTGAGAGCCAGGCGCATTATCACGGATGGAAGGATTTTATCAACAAGAACAAGGACAAGGTGAACAACGGGCTGTAGATTATCCTCCGGCACGAGCACCATCTGTCATTATCATACCACATCATACTTATGCAAAAAACCATCAGGATTGAACAAGGGATAACACGGCATCCGGAATGGCGGATGGCAAAACCCGTGGATTTCGAACTGGAAAGCAATGAGCATCTTGCCGTGGTCGGCCCCAACGGCGGAGGAAAATCCATGTTCATCGACATCATCACGGGCAAACACCCGCTCATTGGACAAGGTGTGGAATACCATTTCTGCAATCCTTCAAGACCATTGGTGAGCGACAACATCAAATACATTGCGTTCAGAGACAGTTACGGCGGCGATAACGACCGCACATATTTCTTGCAGCAACGATGGAACCAAATGGAAATTGGACCGGAAACACCCACCGTAGCAAGGCTCCTCGACATGGAATATGCCTTTACAGGCAAGGAGTCGGCAGAAAAACAACAGTTGCGCAAACGCCTATACGACATTTTCCACATCCACCAACTGCTGGACAAATATATCATTCTGCTTTCCAGCGGAGAAATGAGGAAGTTCCAACTTACAAGAGCCCTGCTTTCTAATCCGAGCATACTGATTCTCGACAACCCTTTCGTGGGACTTGACGCAGAGACACGCAGCCAACTCAAGACCTTGTTGCAGGTATTATCCGCCGAACAGAGCCTGCAAATGATACTGGTTCTTTCGAAAACCGACGAAATACCCGAGTTTATCACTCACGTTGTTGAGGTGAGCAACATGACTGTTGGCAGAAAAATGCCTCGAGCACAATATCTTCAGCAGCATCGTCTTGCCAACAGCGCGCCGCTCGATGAACAGAAAAGGTCTGCCATTCTGCACCTCCCCTACCAGAACCACGACTATCAGGCTGAACAAGTCATCAAAATGAACAAGGTGAGCATCAGATATGGCAGCAGAACCATTCTGAAAGACCTGGACTGGACGGTAAGAAATGGTGAACGATGGGCACTGTCTGGACAAAACGGAGCGGGGAAATCAACACTGCTCTCGCTTGTCTGCGCCGACAATCCCCAGAGTTATGCTTGTGACATAACACTCTTCGGGCGCAGCCGCGGCACTGGCGAAAGCATCTGGGACATCAAAAAGCACATCGGATATGTATCTCCGGAAATGCACCGCGCCTATCATCGCGACATTCCCGCTGTGAGAATCGTGGCCAGCGGACTGAAAGACACCGTCGGTCTTTATGTAAAACCCGATGAAAGCGACTATGCCGTCTGCCGATTCTGGATGGACATTTTCGGACTGAAAGGCAAAGAAGACGTTAGTTTTCAGAAACTTTCAAGCGGAGAACAACGTCTTGTGCTATTGGCGCGAGCCTTCGTAAAAGACCCCGAACTGCTCATTCTCGATGAGCCGCTACATGGACTTGACGACAGCAACCGCCTGATGGTAAAGGCCATCGTAGACACTTTCTGCCAGAGAAGAAACAAAACAATGGTATATGTCACCCATTACCAAGAAGAACTACCAACGTGTATCACCCACTCCATCTATCTGCAACGGCACGAATAATATCCTATCGCAATAATGGATACGATACTGATACAAACCAGTATATCACACCAAGAAAGTCACCTTACTTATAGACATAGTAATACCAATAGGTATTGCCATAGATATCACGCGCATCCGACTGGCTAAGAGTGCGGTTATTAACCAGTTTCAAAAAGTCTTCATAGTCGGCATCAAGCACGGCATCGCGATAGGTAACCACACGATTTGAGCGTTTGTGCGTGTAGAGTGTGAGTGCTTCTTTGTAATGCCTGGGCATGTTTGGCGATGCTGCATCATAGTATTTGGTGACAAGTGCGGCAAAAGCATCGAGTTGTTTGTCGAGCAAAAGGCCGCACAAATGATAGTCGACTGCACTCTTTTCGTCTGCAACTTGTCTGATTTGATTGGCCGGCAAGAAGAAAAGGGTGCTTGCCGTATCGGGGCGAAGTACGGAAGAACCTCCTCGTGGCATGGGATAATGGAAGAGCCGGTCACCCAACTGATGCTCTATTGCCAGGGCATAGGCCCGCAGCATGGTGAGTGTCTTGTCAGTATGGCGCGAACGCTTCCCTACTTGCAGAGCCTTTTGCGTGTGCCCGTCGGCCAGCAAACGTTCCATCCTCAGCCGATAGTGCACCACGTCGCTCGTATCCATCAGCGTCTCTGCTATAATGAGAACCACACAGACGGCTAACAAGAATGCCCAGCACGTGCGCAAGGTCCATGTCTTCCGGCGGAACCACACCTTATATATAATATAGGCAAACAGTGCTGCAAGCACAGTGACCAACAGCGACACAACCACAGGCGGCCACGTGGCGGCATGACCGAAGAACTGCTGCCAGCGATAAGCCAGCATATCTGCCTGCGCAAAGCAGGTATATAGGAACACTGCCGTGCAGAAAACGATAGCACAAACCGCCTTCATGACGGTTGTGCTATCGATGTTTGAGAGGATTCTTTTCAAATCAGTTCTTTTTTAAGACAACGGCAGAACGTGCCGGCACATAGAGTTTCAACCATTCCTTGTGATCTTTCACATAGACAGGATCAAAGTTGGTGAAGTGCGTCATCGTGTCATCGGCGAAGCCATTTCCACCGAAATCCTTCGAGTCGGTGTTGAGAACGACATCGTAACTGCCTGTTGGAACCAACAGTCCATAGTCGGTCCAAGACTGTGTGGGTGAGAAATTGAATACAAAAAGCAAATCGCCACGCATGAAAGCAAGCATCTGGTCGCCATCGCTATGCCAGATTTCCTGAACTGGGGTGTCCTGGAAATGCTTCTGGCTCTTGATAACCTTCAGCATCTCGCGGTCGAAATCACCCAGCCAATGATAGCAAAGATCGTGATTGTCAACCAGGTTCCACTGGCGGCGAGCGTATTTATGGCTCCATCCGTTGCCCTCGCGCGGGAAGTCGATCCATTCTGGATGACCGAACTCATTACCCATAAAGTTGAGGTATCCACCATTGATGGCGGCAGCGGTGACAAGCCGAATCATCTTGTGAAGGGCGATACCGCGGTGCACTGTCTCGTTTTCGTCACCTTTCTTGAAATGCCAGTACATGTCGGCATCAATCAATCGGAATACGATCGTCTTGTCGCCGACAAGTGCCTGATCATGGCTCTCGCAATAAGAGATGGTTTTTTCGTCGGGTCTACGGTTTTTTACCTCCCAGAAAATTGAACTTGGCTTCCAGTTTTCATCAGGAACCTCCTTGATGGTCTTAATCCAATAGTCTGGAATATTCATGGCCATACGATAGTTGAAACCGAATCCGCCATCCTCAAAGCGCGCTGCCAGACCTGGCATTCCACTCACTTCCTCGGCAATGGTGATGGCATTCTTGTTGATCTGATGAATCAGAAGATTGGCCAATGTGAGGTAACAGATGGCATTATCGTCCTCATGGCCGTTAAAATAGTCGCCGTAGTTGGTGAAGGCCTCCCCCAACCCATGGCTGTAATACAGCATTGAAGTAACACCGTCGAACCGGAATCCGTCGAAATGGTATTCCTGCATCCAGTATTTGCAGTTGGAAAGCAGGAAATGGATTACCTCGTCTTTTCCATAATCAAAGCAGAGGCTGTCCCAAGCGGGATGTTCGTGGCGGTCACCAGGATAGAAGAACTGGTTGGGATCACCGGCCAGATTACCAAGACCTTCTATTTCGTTCTTCACGGCATGCGAATGAACGATGTCCATGATAACGGCGATGCCATTCTGATGTGCCTCATCAATGAGTGCCTTGAGTTCTTCGGGGGTGCCAAAACGACTGCTGGCAGCGAAAAAGGAACTGACATGGTATCCGAAAGAGCCGTAATAGGGATGCTCTTGGATGGCCATGATCTGAATGCAGTTATAACCATCCTTGATGACACGTGGCAGCACGTTGTCCTTAAACTCTGTATATGTTCCCACTTTTTCTGCATCCTGCCCCATTCCTATGTGGCATTCATAGATCAGCAGAGGATTCTTGTTGGGACGGAACTGCTTTTTCTTCCACTCATAAGGCTTTTCCGGATTCCATACCTGAGCAGAGAAAATCTTGGTTTCATCATCCTGGACAACGCGCTGAATCCATGCTGGGATGCGTTCTCCCTCACCGCCTTTCCAATGAACACGCATTTTGAACAGATCTCCGTGTTTCATTGCCTTGCCGGGCAGTTTCAATTCCCAGTTGCCTGTTCCCTCAATGCGCTTGGCCTTGTATTTCTCATCTTCCTGCCAGTTGTTGAAATCGCCAACCAGATAAATGTCAGTGGCATTCGGAGCCCACTCTCTGAACACCCATCCGCGAGCCGTTTTATGCAAGCCGAAATACTCATAACCGTTGGCAAAGTCCACCAACGTGGTCTTTCCGTTGCGTGTCAGTTGGTTGAGTTTCCACACGGCATGGTCGTGACGGCCAGTTATTGCCGGCTCGAATGGTTCGAGGTAAGGATCGTTTTTCACCAAACCGATATGCGCGGGCTTTTTGGCAGCAGTTCTATTCTTTGCTGAAGCCTGTTCTTTCTTTGTCGTTGCCATGTGGATTATGCCTTTACTTTAAAGATTGCCTTTTTGATTTCAGGCTCGTCGGAAATGCAGGGTGCGTGTCCGTCTTGTGGAAAGAAGATGGCGAACTCGCCGGGTTTGCATGTAACGTATGTATCGGCGAGACCCTCATACTTGATGATGTCCTTTTCAGCATTGTATTCCAGTTCCGGCAAACTGCACAAAGGAGTGTAGCCATAAGTCTCGCAGGTGTTCAAAGGAATCTGTATGTCAATCATCTGCCTGTGAGTTTCGAGCAGGGCTTCCTCTTTCTTTTTACCTTTTGCTGTCTGGATATTCACGAAAAGATCCTTGCCGCAGATGGGGTGTTTTCCTTCCTCCATCGCAGCGAGGTCGTTTGATTTCAGGAACGCCAACACTTCCTTGAAGAGCGGGTTCAAACTTTCGTAGCAAGCGAGTTTGTCAAGTGTGTCAATAATCATATCTCTTCTATTATTATTAAATGTGTAAATATCTGTCGTCAAAATACAGCATGCTTATTGCTTCTGCTTCCTTCCATTGACATAGGTTCCCACTTCTGTGATTTTGCCATTGCGGTCTTTCTCCACATATTTGCCATCGCGCACGTCGTCTTTATATGAGCCTTCAAACCGCTTTCCGTCCTTATCCTCTTCAATGGCGGTGCCGTTTCGCTTTCCGTTTCGATAGGTTCCCTTGAACTTACTGCCATCGTGGAAGTGGACAATCCCCTCCCCTTCCACTACACCATTGCGGAAACTGCCGTCATAGACATCACCGTTTTTCTTGTTCAGTTTGCCATGTCCGTTCTGGAGATCTCTGCTCCAGGAACCGGCATACACGTCGCCATTCTTCCATGTATAGGTACCGATGCCGTCTTTTTCGCCTTCTTTGAAATGGCCTACATACTTATCGCCGTTGGCATAGCGGAAAATGCCTTCGCCAGTGCGCTCTCCCTGCACGTAGTCGCCTTCGTATCGGTCGCCGTTTTGGAATTTATACACCCCTTTTCCGTTCTGGATGTCTTCTTTCCAATCGCCTGTATATTCGTCGCCATCGGCATATTTATTGGTGCCTTTGCCAGAACGCTGGTTATTAGACCACATTCCTTCGTAGGTAGTACCGTCTCCCCAGTCGTAGAAGCCTTTGCCCCATTTCTTGTCATCTTTCCATTCGCCTGAATAATAAGCACCGCTGGCAAAGGTGTATTTACCTTTTCCCTGACGCTTATCCTGATTCCAGTTGCCTTCGTATTTATCACCATTATAATAATACATGATGCCATGTCCCTGCTGATAGTCGCGGAACCAAAGGCCTTCATAGCGGTTATTGTTCATGAAATAGTAGGTGCCGCGGCCGTGCTGCTGATCCTGAAACCATTCGCCTTCATATTTTTCACCGTCAGAGAATGTATATGTGCCATGTCCCTGACGCTTGCCTTTCACGTATTCGCCCTCGTATATGTCACCATTCTTATAGATGGCATTGCCTTTTCCGTGAGGTTTTCCTGCCACCATCTCACCCTTGTACTGCCCTCCGTCCTTGGTAACGCACGAACCCAGCGTGATTTTCTGGGCCATGCTCATGGCAGGGAGCGTTATCATCATTATTGAAAATATTATTTTTTTCATTGTTTTCTTTTTTGAATTATCCTCCAAAGTTACCAAAAAATATTAATCCCACAAAACTATTTTGCTATAATTCATAATTATAAGTCGATGTGAATAAAAAATTAACGATTAAGCATCAAGAATTCATAATTTTTAGTAACTTTGCAGAACATTAAAAATACATCACATGAAATACATTGGAATTATACCCGCGCGCTATGCTTCATCCCGTTTCCCTGGCAAGCCGCTGGCTTTATTGGGAGGAAAAACCGTTATTCAGAGGGTTTACGAACAGGTGGAAAATGTGCTCGACGACGCCTTTGTGGCCACTGACGACGAAAGAATCTATAATACCGTTACAGCATTCGGTGGTAAAGCGGTGATGACATCGCCTAACCACAAGAGCGGAACCGACAGAATTGAAGAAGCGAAGGAGAAAATCGGCGGAGACTTTGACGTAGTTGTCAACATACAGGGCGATGAACCGTTTATTCAACGCTCGCAAATAGAAGCAGTATGTGCTTGTTTCGACGACGAAGACACACAAATCGCCACGCTCGGAAAGCCTTTCACAACCGAACAAGATATCAAAGACCTTGAAAATCCCAACTCCCCCAAACTGGTGACAGACAATCGAGGCTATGCCATGTATTTCTCAAGAAGCGTGATTCCTTATCTACGGGGAAAGGACAAACAGGACTGGCTGGGTTGTTTCACCTTTTTGAAACACATCGGACTCTATGCATACCGCACACAAGTGCTCGCAGAAATCACGAAACTGCCCCAGTCGAGCCTTGAAATCGCAGAAAGTCTCGAACAATTGAGATGGCTACAGAACGGATACAGAATCAAAGTGGGCATAACCGACGTGGAAACAGTGGGCATCGACACACCTGAGGATCTTCAACGTGCAGAACAATTCCTCGCTTCAAAGCACATGTAGGACAGTTTTACTACTCGAGATACACAAAAAAAAAGATGTCGCAGACAGGGAGATCAAACCACTTTCTGCGACATCTTTCCTTGATAGTCAATATCAATTTTAATGACAAAACTGCTGGGAGTATCTGGAATTCCGAGCATTGCCTGAAAGTGCATTCCTTCTGCATTTGAGTCTATAAACAAGATATCACTAAGAATACACTGTCTGAGATAGTCGTCGGGAACAAGTTTTACAAAATCCTGCTTGCGGAAATCATGCGAATACAATTTCCGCGCACCATTGAAAACCGACACGTGAATAATGTTGTCGTAGTAAACATTGTCAACAACAAGCCCCTCATCGTTATAGTTTGACTTCACCACCTTATATGTGGTGGGGTTCACCTGCACATAGCAATGGTAGCGGTCATTCTGGTTTACGATTACCGTATCACGCTTAATAAGTTGCCGCTGGTTAAGAGCGACGATTTCATCATTGTCAAAATAGTTGACATCTTCTTTGTCCTCACTCTTCACAAGCCGCAATTGTTCGCCGCTTGGATTCTGAATCTCAAGGACATGCTCAGCCTGACGGACAATCGGATATTTGGTTATTTGTGCACCTTCCACGAAAATGGTATCTTCGACAACCTTGAAATAAGCCGGCTGACTGATAGAATCAGGGTAATAGACGGTGTCGCCCTGCATCTTGAACACAGGCTCCCCGTCTTCGGCATTCAACCAGATACCTTGCAGCAACCGCTTGGAAGCCTTGTCTTCTTTGGCTACCGAGACCTGCTGATTTGTCTTCCGGCACCCGGCAAACAAAACAGACAGCAGCAACAGGTATATCGTAAATCTCGTCATGTCTCAATATAACAAACTCTGGAAGTGCACTTCAGAAACGGTCTGACACCATTGGAATCAGAACATCTCGGCGTCTTTGAAGGCAGACGCATGCATGTCTTTCTCACTCAACAGCATTTCACTGGCAGCAATAGGCCACGAAATGCCAATATCGGAATCATCAAACCGAATGGAAGCCTCAGCCTGCGGAGCATACACATTGTCTACTTTATAGGTGAAGACGGCAGTGTCGCTCAGCACCAAGAATCCATGGGCAAAGCCACGTGGTATGAACAACTGACGCTTATTGTCCTCGCTCAGTTCCACCATCAGATGCTTACCAAACGTGGAAGACTTTCTGCGGATATCCACAACCACATCAAGAACGCGGCCTTGTATCACTCTGACCAGTTTTGCCTGCGAATACTCTCCTTTCTGATAATGCAAACCACGCAGCACACCATAGGATGATTTCGATTCATTGTCCTGAATGAAGTCCACATGCCCGATATTCTTATCGAATTCGCTCTGTTTGAACGCCTCAAAGAAATAGCCACGTGAATCCCCGAATACCTTCGGTTCCAGGATATAGACTCCTTCAAGATCTGTCTTCATATATTCCATGTCTGCAAAATTACAAAGAATATTTTTATTGTCGGCATATTTTTGATATTTTTTCTTTTTATAAAGTTTATTATTTGGTTTTTCGGAAGAAATAAAGTAATTTTGCAACGTGATTGAATTCGACAGACACATAGAGATACTCCTGCTTGGCAATGACTGCGTGGTGGTTCCGGAACTCGGCGGTTTCGTGGCACATCATGTAGAAGCCCACTATGACAGCAATGACGAATTGTTTTTGCCGCCATTGAGGACCATAGGATTCAATCCAAAACTACGCATCAACGACTCACTGCTTGCCCAGTCGTATGTAGAAACATATGACATCAGTTATCCTGATGCCTTGTCACGTATTGAAAAAGAGGTGGACGAACTGAAGCATCTCATCGAAAATGAAGGGTCATATGAACTGCATGGAATCGGAGCATTGTCGCTGAACGATAACGGCAACTATGAATTTGAGCCTTGCGAAGCAGGCATATTGACACCATCGCTCTACGGACTGAACAGCATTGAAATCAGTAAACTGGAACCAGAGACTGCTCAACACAAAAAAGAGACGCTGTCTTTGGCCGAAGATCTGAAAGCAAATGTCGGCATACAAGAAGACACTGACGATGAAAATGTGGCACCGCGAACCATCACTATACGCGTGAGCACATTAAGAAATGTGGCCACCATCGCTGCTTTGCTTCTTGCATTCTTCTTTATCTCGACTCCTCTCGACCACGGAAACCGTTGCAGTTTTTCACTGAGTGAATTCAATCATGGCGTATTCAATAAAATGATGCCCAAGGAGGTAGTGAAGAATTCACCATCTTCTGACATTAAACTCGAGAAAAAGGAAAGCGCACCAGTTCAAGAGGTTACAGAAACCCCACAGAAGATTCAGGCTGGTTTGCAACCTGGCATACAGACAGAAAGCAAAGAGTCAGTGAACCAAACGGAGGCAGAACCCGCTAATGACTATTATGCTCTGGTGCTTGCCAGTTGCATTCCCATGAAAAATGCGAATGCCTATGCGGAACAACTCAAAAAGGACGGTTTTGAAAACACGCGAGTTATAAGCAGAAAAAACGGGGCAAAAGTCATTTATGGAAGTTACGCATCCGAGGATGAGGCATATCGGGAATTAAACAAACTACATGCCTACGAACCATTCCAGGAAGCATGGGTATATGAAGTGAAGAACAGATAATCACAACAAAAAGAGAAATCGGATTATGAAACGTGTCAGATGTCCCAAGTGTGACCAGTATATCACTTTTGACGAAAAGAAGTATTCAGAAGGACAGAGTCTGGTCTTTCAATGTCCGATTTGTGGGAAACAGTTTGGAGTGAGAATAGGCACCACTAAACTGAAGAACCGCCAAAAGGAAGAGAACCCTGACGAGTTTGCAAACGAAAATGGATATGGTTCCATTGTGGTTATCGAAAACGTATTCCACTACAAACAAGTAATCCCTTTGCGCCTTGGCGACAACACCATTGGGCGATACCAAAAAGGAAATCCCATCAACACTCCGATTGAAACCGTAGACCCCAGTGTTGACAACACCCACTGCGTCATCAATGTATCATATGACAAAAAAGGGCAATTGAAATATATTCTCAGAGACGGACCGAGCAACACAGGCACTTTCGTTGACAATGTAATCCTTGGCGACCGAGAGAGAAGGGTAATAGAAGACGGAACCCTGTTTACTATCGGAGCCACAAGCATCATCCTGCGAGCAGCCGACAAACAGGAAGACTAAAAGAAATAGAGTGAACGAAAGGATTTAAAACACACCTTAAGCATTAATCACTATCGTTAGAACATATTATTTATGTTCTGCACACATCATCTTTACAATGGAGACACAATGATCGAAGTGGCATGAAACAAATACGGATGCCCACATTTTTACATAACATATGACTTAAAACGATATAAAACAGAAAGAGAACAATTCCTAAGAACTGTTCTCTTTCTTGTACGCCTGCAGGGGTTCGAACCCTGGACACCCTGATTAAGAGTCAGGTGCTCTACCAACTGAGCTACAAGCGCATGTTTGGTATTTTCCGGTTATTTCCGAAATGCGGTTGCAAAGGTACAATGTTTTTTTGAAACCACCAAATTTTTCTGGATGTTTTTCAAATAAAAACCTTTTGCATGTCTCACCTTTTGGTGAAGTCGGGGTGACAGGATTCGAACCTGCGACACCCTGGTCCCAAACCAGGTGCGCTACCGGGCTGCGCTACACCCCGCTGCATTGATTTCCAGAACGCTCTCTAGCACTCTTTTTCAAATGCGGGTGCAAAGGTAATTACTTTTTTCGAGTTGTGCAAATTTTCAAAGACTTATTTTATGATATTTTGCTCTTTGAAAATCTTCTTCAACGCCTGAACACCTCTTTCCACTTGTTCTTCGGTATGTGTTGCCATCAGCGCGAAACGCACAAGCGTATCCTGCGGCGCACATGCTGGAGGTATCACCGGATTGATAAACACACCTGCATCAAATGCCAACTTCGTTACAAGGAACGTTTTTTCCACATCGTGCACATATAACGGAATAATGGGACTCTCGGTTTCACCGATTTCGAACCCTTCTTCACGGAAACGGCGCAACGCATAGTTGGTTACTTTCCACAGATTCTCAATTCTTTCCGGCTCGTTCTGGATAATATGCAATGCTTCCATGGCAGCGGCTGTGGCAGCAGGAGTATTGCTGGCGCTGAAAATATATGTGCGACAAGCATGGCGCAAATAATTAATCGTATCTTTATCGGATGCGATAAAACCACCAATGCTCGCAAGACTCTTTGAGAAAGTACCCATAATCAGGTCTACCTCGTCAGTAAGTCCGAAATGGTCACACACTCCCCTTCCCTGCTTTCCGAACACGCCAATGCCGTGGGCTTCATCTACCATGACTGCCACATTGCTATACTTGTGCTTCAAATTGACAATTTCGGGAAGTTTGGCCAAATCGCCTTCCATCGAGAACACGCCATCCACGACAATCAGTTTAACTCCTTCTTCAGGAAGACTCTGCAGAACACGCTCCAAGTCTTCCATGTCGTTGTGCTTGTAATGAAGTTGTTTGGCAAAAGAAAGGCGACGCCCATCAACGATACTCGCATGGTCGCGGTCGTCACAAATGATATAGTCTCCTTTTCCAACCACCATTGCAATCACGCCTTGGTTTACAGAGAAACCAGTAGAAAAGCAAAGGCAATCTTCTTTATGAATATACTCTGCAATTTCTTTTTCCAACTGAACATGCAAATCAAGCGTCCCGTTCAGAAAACGACTACCTGCGCATCCCGAACCATATTTGTCAAGCGCTTCTTTTGCCTTGTTGATAATACGCTGATCCCCAGTAAGTCCCGTATAGGCGTTAGAACCAAACATCAAGACCTTATGGCCTTCCATTTCAACCTCAGTACCCTGCTTACTAGTAATAGCCCTAAAATAAGGATACACGCCTAATGCCATATACCTTTGAGGTTCACGGTATTGCTTGTATCTTTCTTGTAAAACTCCCATTATAATATAGGTGTATGTTCAACTTTTATTATTTAGGGTGCAAAGATACAAAAAAAATATTCATTTGATATCAAAAAAGTAAGAAAAATGCATTTAAGGTACATTTTTCCACGTTTTATACGCGTTATTATCTAAAATTCACTAACTTTGCATTTCTAAAATGATACAACAACGATGAAGAAAACCATTGTTTTTTTAATCAACATATTATGCTGCGTGCTTGCACACGGCCAAACTGGAGATGCGAATCTGAAGTTTGGCAAACCGGCAGACTGGGAAATGAAAATGACAGAATACCCAGATGACAACGAAGCGAACGCAGTGGTACTGTGTAGTCTGACCGATGTAAGATATGATTTTATTAACGGAGATTTCCGTATATTCTATGAATACAAGACACGCATCAAAATACTCAAGCCAGAAGGGAAAGACGAAGCAGATGTCAGCATCTACTATATTGACCAGGAGAACAACCACTCCATGCGCGAAACCATAACAGGTCTGAAAGCCAGTGCTTATAACATGGAGAACGGAAAGGTGGTAAAGACAAAGATGGATGTGAAATCTGTAAATACAGAACGACTGGACAAGCAGCAGAAAGTCCTGAAATTCAGCGTTCCACAAGCAAAGGTCGGTTCCGTGATCGAATACGAATACACTCTTCAGAGTGACTATTATTATGACATTCGCGACTGGTTCGCACAGCGTAGCATACCTGTTTATTTTACAAGGTATTGCCTTTCTACCCCTGAGTGGTTCAAGTTCCATATTGAAGAGACAGGATCAGCAGAACCATTCGAGAAGAAAACCGACGGCCACCCAATGTCACTCACACTGAGCGATGGCAGTATTCAACTGATGGCAGAAGACCGCACATTCATAGGTCGTCATCTTCCAGCCTTGAAAAACGACGATTTCGTATGGTCGGTTACTGATTATAGTAATAAGGTAAGAGTTGAACTAAGCGGCATCCAGATTCCTGGAGCGATCTATAAGAACTATACCAACAAATGGGAAGACATAGAGCGCATATTGCTTGACGACGAAGATTTTGGAGACCGCATGAAGAACAGCATTGTGCTGAAAGAGGAAATAGAACAAGCAGGCATCAACAGCATTCCTGACAAGAAAGAACGTGCCGCCCACATATATCAGTTATTGAAAAAACATGTCAGATGGAATGGGAGTTACAGATTATGGGGAAACCCGGCATCGAAGGTGCTAAAAGAAGGCACTGGAAGCAATGCAGACATCAACTTCATGCTTATCAGCATGTTACGCAACGCCGGCATTGAGAGTTATCCCATTGTACTCCGCAACCGCTCCAATGGTATTCTCCCTTTGTCGCATGCCAGCATGAAATATCTATCAACGATGATTGTTGGCATCAAGGACACAGATTCCACAACTGTCTACATTGACGGTTCTGTTGAAAATGGCTATTTCAACATACTTCCAGCCAATCTTCTGGTAAACAAGGCAAGAGCCATAGCAAAAGACGGAAATGGCTTTTGGGTGGACCTGCAAGAAGTAGCCCATGGCAGAAAAGCAGTTTCCATCGTCGCAAAACTGGGAGTTGACGGATTGTTGACAGGCTGCAGAGACAGCCAATATTACGAGGAGACAGCCGCATCCTTTCGAAAAGAATTGCATTCTTGCAAAGACAGTACAGAGATGAAGCACAGAATTGCTGAGCGTAATGGTGTGGAGGTGTCGTCTTATAAAGTGAAAGGAAGCCATGCTTTCTCCCCCTCAGTCAAGGAACATCTCACTTTCAGCAAGCAAGAGAATACAGCCGATGACGTTATCTATCTGAATCCGCTGGTATTCATTCCGCACAATGAATCACCGTTCAAGGAAACATCGCGCAACCTTCCTGTGGAATTTCCGTACAAACAATCGGAAAATATTAATGTACAAATTGAGATTCCCGAAGGATACACCCCAGAAGAATTGCCCAAACCAATCAGCGTTAAAACAAAAGGATTGTCGTTCCGCATGGCCACCGTTGTAAATGGCGGAAAACTACAAACCTCATATAGATATAAAATTGAAAAAGTGCTCTTTCTCAGTGATGAGTATGAAGAACTGAAAATGTTCTTTGACATGGTAACCGAGCACTGCAAAGATGTGGTAACCCTCAAAAAAACGAAAGCATGAACAAGGTCGTTTCACTCTTATTCTGGCTATTTGTCTGTGCATTGCCATACTGCAAGGCCCAGACAAATGCGATTGTGAACGATTATTCCATCAATGTGAACTGCAGCAGTTTGACACAAGCCGACGTGCAGATAAAAAAAACAATCACGATTCTCAATAAAAAAGGGGAAAAGCATGCCGTTTTTTCATGTACATGTAGTAGAAACAACAAGTTGAGCAGTTTTAAAGGAACCGTAACAGATGCTAATGGAAAAGTGCTGAAAAGGATGAAGCAGAACGACTTACAACGTTCTGAATACTCACCATATCTTGCCATTGATGACTATCTGCTAATCTTCGACTACGATCCACCAACCTATCCTGTCACCATCAACTATGAATGGTCGATAGAATGCAGAGATAATCTTATCGAATTCCCAGCCTTCTGCCCAATTGTTGACTATGACGTAGAAGTCGAGAAGGCTTCCTACAGACTGTATGCACCTAAGGAAGTCAAGATCAGGTATGCCATGCAAAACATCAATGCTGCTATTGAAGAAATGAACAACGACAATGGGCAGACAGGATACCAATTGCAGATTGAAAACCAGAAACCTCTACCGCAGGAACCGTATGCAAGACCCCTGCGCGAAAGAATACCCATCGCCTACTTCGCTCCCACCCTTTTCAAATACTTTGGAACGACAGGTTGTCTGGCCAACTGGCAGGAATATGGACTGTGGGTATATGAATTAGGCAAAAATCGACAGCAATTGTCCGAAGAAGTAAAGGCTGCACTACACAGGGAATGCGACGGCCTCGCCAATCAACGTGCCAAAATCCAAAAAGTTTACGAGCGGTTAGGAAACACGACAAGGTATGTCGCCGTGCTCCTTGGCATTGGAGGCATGCAGCCTGCACAGGCATCAGACGTGGCAAAAAGGGGGTATGGCGACTGTAAAGGACTTACCAACTACATGCGTGCCATGCTGGAAGAAGTAGGCGTCCCGTCTTTCTTCACAACCATCAGTACAGAGAATACTCGTCTGCTTACCAACTTTGCCAGTGTAGGGCAGATGAATCATGCCATTCTTCAAGTTCCAGATGGCCAAGACACGCTCTGGATAGAATGCACAAACCCGCAGATTCCGCTTGGCTACGTACATCACGGCATTGCCGGACACGATGCCATCGTGATTTCTGAATACGGAGGGAAACTCTGCAAACTGCCTCGCCATCCTGACGAAGATAACCTTCTCAACAGCAATATCAAGATTCGTCTTGATGCAAACGGAGGCGCAGACATCACATTCACGCAAGAAGCCTTTGCCCTGCAATATGAGAATCGCCGCCCTTTGCTGACCATGGACAGCAAGAAACGCCTACAGGTTCTTTCCAGCATTATGCATGCACCGCAAGCAAATGCAAGAAACATAAATATAGAAGAGGTACGTAACGGCAACCGCTCTTCCATCAAAATTGACGTACAGGCAAACAGCCAGAAATATGCTAATATAACCGCACAGCGAATGTTCATCCCTCTATGCCCCATTCACGGTAATTATAACGCGCCGCGAATAGACAGTAATCGCTCGGAAGATCTCTTTTTCGAAACAGGACATGTGGATGAAGACCAGATTGAAATCGAAATTCCTGATGGATATGTCATTGAATCTCGTCCCAAAGACTTGATATTAGACAAAGTCTACGGGATCTTTACATGCAAGACATCAGTAGAAGGAAACAAACTCACGGTTACTAACCGTCTTTTGCTGAAATCTGGACACTTTAACAAGGAACTTTTGAAAGATTACATTGACTTTAGAAAAAACGTATCTTCAGCCTACGGGCAGAATTTGATAATCAGAAAAGCAACAAACACCATCAACTCATGAAGCAGATCACATTCATCATCAACCCTATTTCAGGAACCGTGAAGAAAAACGGCATTCCGAAATTGATTGAGGAAAATATAGACCAGAGCCTTTATAACTATAAGATTGCAGAGACTCAGTATGCTGGACATGCAACAGAAATAGCAAAAGAGGAGATGGAACTTGGTACAGATGTGGTAGTTGCCGTAGGTGGCGACGGCACGGTCAACGAAGTGGGCCGCTCGCTGATAGGTTCTTCCACGGCACTTGGCATCATTCCCTGCGGTTCTGGTAATGGCCTCGCCCGCCACCTGATGCTTCCAATGGACATCCGAAGTAGCATTGACGTGCTCAACAAATGCGAAATACACGACCTTGACTATGGCACCATTAACGATATCCCATTTTTCTGCACATGCGGAATGGGGTTCGACGCTTTCATCAGCATGAAATTTGCCGAAGCCAACAAGAGAGGACTGGTGAAATATGTAGAAAACGTTTTGAGGGAAGGTCTGGCATACAAAGCCGAGACCTATCAAATTGAAGACGAACACGGAACAGCCATCCACAAGGCATTCCTCATCTCATGTGCCAATGCATCTCAATACGGCAACAATGCCTACATAGCGCCGCAGGCTTCCATGAGCGACGGCTTGCTCGACGTTATCATCATGGAACCATTTGATGCACTGGAAGCACCTCAAGTGGCTATCGAGATGATGAACAAAACACTCGACAAGAACCAGAAAATCAAGACATTCCGAACAAAGCATATTCACGTACACAGAAAAAGTGAAGGCTGGATCCATTACGACGGAGACCCTGTCATGACGGGACCAGATATCGATATCCGCCTCATTGAAAAGGGTATTAGAATCGTTGTGAATCCAGATGCTGACAAATCACGTAGACATCCCAACATGGTGCAGAATGCATTCAGCGAGTTTTTCAATGATATCAATATCGTGAGAGAGGACATCACCAAACAAAGCCGCCATATTCAGGCTATCAACAAGGTATTGCTGAGAAAACTGAACAACCTATAGAGCGCAGGATTATGACTGTATGCCGATAATTATTTGGCAGACTATTTTATGTAAAAATCTTTCACCATCTCCTGATACTCATTAGAGCCGATTAACAACTCCGTGTATTCCACTTGCTGTACTGGTGTTTTCCGAAACGCGAGCAGGTGGCGTTTCGGCGACTTGATAGGAGTCGTTTTCACCGCACAGATACGCGATGGGAACAATCCGTGGAAAACAGCCTCTTGTTCAAACGCATCCCTACAATCAGAAGGTATAACGGCAGAAAACTCACCATCGCCCTTCAACAGGCGAGCAACGCTATCGAACAAATCCCGATATGACAAAGAGGCTGTGTGTCGGGCTATGTTTCGTTGTTCGTCAGGTCCCAACAGGGCATCCATAAAGAACGGAGGATTACACACGATGAAATCATAAGAATCCGCATTAAACATCTGTATAGATTTTTCAAACACCTTTATACGCTCTGAAAAAGGTGATGACATGACATTTTCATGAGCCTGACAGCAAGCGTTTGAATCAATATCGATGCCTGTAACCTGACATTTAGGAAACCGTTGAGCCAGCATCAAGGCTATCAGACCTGTTCCAGTCCCCACGTCAAGCACGCGGCCGTTGGCATTTGCCCATGCTCCGAGCAACACGCCATCGGTGCCAACTTTCATGGCACATTTGTCCTGTTTCACCGTAAACTGCCTGAAATGAAAGAAATCATTCGCCATTTTATTGATTATATAAATGTTCTCTTATGTCTTTTTCAATGCAAAAATAAGAAAAAAAACTGAGACTCTTCACCTATTTATAAATAATTATCAATTCGGGCAAGCCGATTATCAATTTTAATTCGTACCTTTGCACCTCAAAAACATACCATAGTGACTTTATGAAAAGAAATCAGAATAACAACTCCTTCTCTATGATAGCCGACTATGACGGCGATATATCAAGATTGTTTGACGACGGGATAGATGGCGACCTGCCCATTCTTGTAACTCGTAATCTTGTTTTATTCCCTGGTGTAGTAACACCCATACTTATTGGAAGAACGGCCAGCGTCAACCTCGTGAAAAGATTGCAAGAACAACAAGATGCCATATTTGCCGTTTTCTCCCAGAAAGACAGTAATGTTGAAAACCCGGAAAAAGAAGATATTTACGACTATGGCGTATATGCCAAAGTGATACGTGTGCTCGAACTTCCTGGCCCAGGAAACAACCTGTCTCTTATCGTTCAGGCTCTGGGACGTTGTAGTTTAATTGAACTGACAAAGAAGCGCCCTTACTACCGCGGCATCGTCAGCAAGAAGCCAGAGATTATTCCCCATGACGGAGATGCAATCTTTTCTACCGCAGTGGAAGACCTGCGCAAGAACGTTGTAGAGTTTGTCAAGCAGAACGAAGATATTCCTGACGAGGCTCAGTTTGCCATACAGAACATTAACAACAACGTTATTCTGCTCAACTTTGTATGCTCCAGCATGCCATTGGACATTGAGGAGAAAATCAGTCTGCTCAAAGAAGACAACCTGAAAGACCGTGTAATCAGCGTTCTGAAGATGATGCACCGAGAACAGCAACTGATGGAACTCAAGCAGGATATTCGCAGCAAAACCCGCGAAGACCTGGATGAACAACAAAGGGAATACTTCCTGCAGCAGCAAATCAAGAATATCAAGGAAGAGTTGGGCAACGGAGAAGGCTCACCCGAGCGCAAAGAACTGCTCGACAAAGCACTGGATAAGAAATGGCCGAAAGAAGTGGAGGCCACTTTCTTCAAAGAGGTTGACAAGTTGGACATGCTCAATCCACAATCCCCAGAATACTGCGTGCAACTGAATTATCTGCAAACGATGGTCGGACTGCCGTGGGGTGAATACACTTCTGATGACTTGAACTTGACAAGAGCACAGAAGATTCTCGACAAAGACCACTACGGCATGGAGAAAGTGAAAGAGCGCATTCTGGAATATATGGCCGTATTGAGTCTGCGAGGCGACTTGAAATCCCCTATCATCTGCCTCTATGGCCCTCCGGGAGTTGGAAAAACTTCCTTGGGAAAGAGCATTGCCGAGGCCATGAAACGCAAATATGTACGCATTTCACTTGGAGGCATGCACGATGAATCTGAGATTCGTGGCCACCGTCGCACGTATGTCGGTGCCATGCCAGGCAGAATCATCAAGGCAATACAGAAAGCAGGCTCTTCAAATCCTGTCTTTATCTTGGACGAAATCGACAAGGTCACCCAGAACACCATCAACGGAGACCCGGCATCTGCACTGTTAGAGGTATTAGATCCTGAGCAGAATTCTGCTTTCCATGACAACTATCTCGATGTTGACTACGACTTGTCAAAAGTGCTGTTCATCGCTACTGCCAACGATTTGAACACCATTCCGCGCCCGCTGCTCGACCGAATGGAAATCATTGAGGTGAGCGGCTATATCACGGAAGAGAAGATAGAGATTGCCAAACGCCACCTCATTCCGAAGGAGAAGCAGAACACTGGACTTGACAAAGACAAGCACCTGATGTTCAACAAGCCCGCTATAGAGAAGATTATTGAGCAGTATACACGCGAAAGCGGTGTTCGTCAACTGGAAAAGCAAATCAACAAGGCACTGCGAAAACTTGCTTTCAAAAAAGCAAAAGACATGGTGCTGCCTTATGAAAAAATTACTCCCAACGAGTTAGAGGGCCTTCTCGGAAAGCCGCCATTCTACCGTGACATCTACCAAGGCAATGACTATGCCGGCGTGGTGACTGGTTTGGCATGGACAAGCGTGGGTGGAGAAATCCTGTTTATTGAGACTAGCCTGAGCAAAGGAAAAGGTTCCAAACTCACGCTGACAGGTAATTTGGGAGACGTGATGAAAGAAAGTGCAATCCTGGCATTGGAATATGTAAAGGCACATGCTGATATATTGAAAATAGACTATCGCATTTTCGACAATTGGAACATACATATTCACGTGCCAGAGGGAGCAACTCCCAAAGACGGCCCTTCTGCCGGCATCACTATAGCCACGTCTATCGCCTCTGCTCTTACGCAGCGAAAGGTGCGGAAGAACACTGCCATGACTGGCGAAATTACCCTTCGCGGCAAAGTGCTGCCTGTGGGGGGCATCAAAGAAAAGATTCTCGCCGCCAAGCGCGCTGGAATCACAGACATACTGATGTGTAAAGACAACAAGAAGGATATCGACGAAATACCAGAAGTCTATCTCAAAGGCATTGCATTCCACTACGTGGAGAATGTGCAAGACGTATGGAACTTCGCCTTGACTGACGAGATTGTAAAGAACCCGATACCCTTCACCATCGACGAAGACAAGAAATGACGTTTGAACTGCAACATACCGACTCGGCAAGCGATGCACGAACAGGACTGATAACCACTGCTCACGGCCAGATTAAGACACCAATCTTCATGCCAGTTGGAACAGTGGGATCGGTGAAAGGCGTGCATTTTGACGAGTTACGCAATCAGGTGAAGGCACAAATCATTCTCGGCAACACCTATCATCTGTATCTTCGTCCCGGTCTGCAAGTGATTCAGGCCGCAGGAGGTCTGCATCAGTTCAACACATGGGACAGGCCCATACTCACGGACAGCGGCGGATTCCAAGTGTTTTCACTGACAGGCATTCGTAAACTCAAGGAAGAAGGATGCGAATTCAGGTCACATATCGACGGTTCAAAGCATTTCTTCACGCCTGAAAACGTGATGGACACCGAGCGGATTATCGGTGCAGACATCATGATGGCATTTGATGAGTGCCCGCCAGGACAAAGCGATTATGAATATGCCAAGAAAAGCCTACAACTGACACAACGTTGGCTCGACCGTTGTATAAAGAGATTCAAGGACACAGAGCCGCTCTATGGATATGAACAGAGTCTCTTCCCCATCGTGCAAGGTTGCACATACAAGGATTTGCGCAGCGATGCGGCCAAATTCATTGCCGACAAAGGAGCCGATGGAAATGCCATAGGCGGATTGGCAGTGGGAGAACCCACGGAGGTAATGTATGAAATGATTGAAGTGGTGAATGCCGTTCTGCCCAAAGACAAGCCAAGATACCTGATGGGAGTAGGCACGCCCCAGAACATTCTTGAGGCTATCGAGCGCGGCGTAGATATGTTCGACTGCGTAATGCCTACCCGCAACGGAAGAAACGCTATGCTCTTTACCTATCAGGGAACCATGAACATGCGCAACAAAAAATGGGAAATGGACTTTTCGCCGATAGATGCCGAGGGGTGCGGCATTGATAGAATCCACACAAAGGCATACCTTCATCATCTGTTCAAGGCACAGGAACTCCTCGCCATGCAGATTGCCAGCATCCACAACCTGGCCTTCTACCTCCGTTTAGTCACTGATGCGCGCCATCATATTGAGCAAGGCGACTTCGTGAAATGGAAGGCAAGCGTCATAGATCAATTAGGAAAAAGGATATAATGCGATACAACAAGATCAGAAAGCACCGCAAGTTGCTCAAGGCCGGACGATGGCTTAACCGTCGCTGCCATTGGGTAGTCAAAGCAGCAAAATGGATGAAAAGCCACCTTTCCTGGCTGAACCGAATCAATCCATTCCGTCTGCTGAAGAAACTTGATTGGTATATCATCCGCAAGTTCATTGGCACATATTTCTTTGCCATCACACTCATTATCAGCATCTCCATTGTTTTCGACGTGAACGAAAACCTGGCAAAGTTTACCCAGTATCATGCTCCGCTGCGGGCTGTGGTATTCGATTATTACGCAAATTTCGTCCCCTACTTTGCCAATCTGTTCAGTCCGTTGTTCGTTTTTATCGCGGTGATTTTCTTTACGTCAAAGTTGGCGGGCAATTCAGAAATCATCTCAATGCTCGCGGCCGGAGTAAGTTTCAAGCGCCTTATGCGCCCATATATGATCTCCGCAGCGTTCATTTCGATTCTCACTTTCTATCTCGGATCCTACGTTATTCCCAAAGGAAACATCGTCAGACAGAATTTCGAGTCGATGTATAAGAACAAGAAAAAGAACACATCGGCAGAGAATGTGCAGTTGCAGGTGGGAAAAGGAATTATTGCCTATATCCAGCACTACGACAATAACATGAAAAAAGGTTATGGTTTCTGCCTTGACAAGTTTGAAAACAAGAAATTGGTGAGCCACATGACGGCTCAAGAGATACAATACGACACCATCAGCGATTCAAAATACCACTGGAAAGCAACTCAATGGAGAATACGCGAGATGAGAGGATTAAGGGAGAAGATAACGAGCGGACCGCAACGTGACACCCTGATAACAATGGAACCCACAGACTTGGTATACTCCAAAGGGCAGCAGGAAACGTTCACAAGTCCCCAGTTGCGCGACTATATCAGCAAGCAAATCGACCGCGGATCAGGTAACGTCGTTCAGTATGAAGTGGAGTATCACAAGCGAATTGCCTCTTCATTTGCCTCTTTCATCCTGACCACCATCGGTGTTTCACTGTCATCGCGCAAGCGAAAAGGTGGAATGGGATTATACCTGGGCATCGGACTCGCGCTCAGTTTCGCCTATATCATGTTGCAAACCGTTAGTGCGACTTTCGCGATTAATGCCAACACCCCACCTATGTTGGCGGCATGGATACCCAATATCATCTTCACCGTTGTGGCATGGTTCTGCTACAAGAAGGCTCCCAATTAAACAAATACGCACTCAGATGACGCGGAGCAACGCAAACATTCATGCGCCGCGACATTATGTATGTGCAAAAACTCAATGCATAGAAAGCAAAATAATTAGTATGGATTTTTACGATTTAGACTTAAACGACAATACGCTGGATGCCCTGGATGACATGAATTTCACCACGTGCACACCAGTCCAAGAGAAATGTATACCAGAAATTCTGGCTGGAAAAGACGTGTTGGGCGTTGCCCAGACAGGCACGGGAAAGACTGCTGCCTATCTGCTTCCTATTCTCAGCATGCTTGACGATGGATGTTTTGATTTCGGAGAAGACAGAAAAGGACAGTTTCCCAATGATGCCATTAACTGCGTTATCATGAGTCCCACACGCGAACTTGCACAGCAAATCGACCAGGCCATGCAGGGTTTTTCCTATTATATGCCAGAGGTAAGCAGTGTTGCTGTATATGGAGGAAACGATGGAAACAGATACGACCAGGAGTTTAAAAGCATGAAAATGGGGGCCGATGTCATTATTGCCACCCCCGGAAGACTCAGGAGCCACATCAAGATGGGTAATGTGGACTTGAGCAGAGTATCGTTTTTCGTTCTCGACGAAGCCGACCGCATGCTCGACATGGGCTTCAGCGACGACATTCTGGCCATTGCCAAACTGCTGCCAGCCAATTGTCAGATTATTCTTTTCTCTGCTACCATGCCCGGAAAGATAGAAGAACTTGCCAGAACACTGATGAAAAGTCCCTCGATTGTGAAACTTGCCGTGAGCAAACCAGCCGAGAAAATCCGTCAGGCGGCATATGTTTGCCATGAAAACCAAAAACTCCGCATACTACATAGTCTTTTCAAAAACGACGAACTGGTGCGTGTCATCATCTTCTCAAGCAGTAAACTGAAAGTAAAAGAGATCAACCGCGAACTGCGGATGATGAAAATCAACTGCGACGAGATGCACTCTGACCTCTCACAGGCAGAGCGCGACGATGTGATGTACCGCTTCAAGAGCGGCCAGGTGGACGTGCTCGTAGCCACAGATATCGTTGCCAGAGGCATCGACATCGACGACATTGCCACCGTTATCAACTATGACGTGCCACGCGATGCTGAAGACTATGTTCACCGCATAGGTCGCACGGCACGAGCCGACCGTGACGGTAAAGCCATCACGCTTGTAAGGGGTTGGGAAATAAAGGACTTCATGATGATTGAGCGGTTTCTTGAGAAAACCGTTGAGAAGTTGCCGCTTCCAGACGGCATGACAGGACCGGAGTATAAAGCCATGAACAAAAAGGGAGGACGCGCTGTTTTCCACCAAAGAGGGAAAGGCAAGAACGACCATAAAGGCCTTTCCGGAAAATATAAAAAGAAAAATAACAACAGGCAAAAAGACCGCCGCGCACAATCGTCACAAAGCCATCAGCCGCAAGAGCAAATAGGCAGTCCCCAAGAATCGCAAACGAAGAAGCCGAAAAGACAAAAAAAGAATCCGAAAAGAGCATCAAACAAAGATGCTGGCAGCGAATAACCAGAAATCATAACACAAGGAAGTGGGCAGCAATGCTCACTTCCACAAAAACTAAACTACAATGCGCGTCTTATGGTAGTTCTCACGGAACTCACTGGGAGAACATCCTTTCTTTCGTTTAAAAATGCGATTGAAGTTACTTAAATTATTGAACCCACACCCAAAACTGATTTCAGAAATACTCCTGCTGGTGTCTACAAGCAACCGCGAAGCATAGCCCAGACGGATATCGATGATGTATTCGCTGAGGTTCCTACCCGTGTGCAACTTGAAAAAACGGCTGAACGCACTCGGACTCATACCCGCAATGTCGGCCAACTGAGCCAGCCTCATCTCATCCATGTAGTTCTTCGCAATGAAATTCTTCACTTTCAGGATGCGACGAGAGTCATCCTCTACGGCAACTTTGGCATAACTTGAAGATGCCAAGGTACGCGCCCCGTGGCATTTTGATAGTTCATAGAGAATGGTAACAAATTGCGTGAGCGTGTAGAAACTGTCTTTGATGGTGCTCAGTGTATCAATCTCCTTATACACTTTCATAATTGCACTCAAAGGGAAAGCAAGTCCTTTGCGTGCCTCGCTGAACATCCTGCGCATGGAGATAAACGGATTGCGCTCAAAAATGCTGCTCTCTATAATACTCGCATCAAACTGGACGGTCACCTCGCGTATGTCATCGCTCTTGCACGTATGCTGTTCCCACACATGCTCAAGATCTGGACTGGTTATCAACACAAGATCGTATTCGCCGATAACCTCGCTGCTGTCACCCACAATGCGGCGCACACCAGCAGCATGCTCCACAAAATTGAGTTCGAAAACCTCATGATTGTGAATCGGATAGGTGAACTCTTTCTTATGGCGATCTGCAATGTAGAGCACATCCTTGCCCATCAAAGGCGTAATCTCGTGTATAACCCTTCGCTCCTCCATTATATCTTCAACTCCTTCAGTATATCTGAAATGCGCTGCAATGTGGTTAATCGCGTGGGAACCAGCGGTAAACGCAGCACGTTCTCAATAAATCCCATCTGATGAAGCACTGCTTTCACGCCGGCAGGATTGCCATCGACGAACAACAGGCTGAATAAATCGGTGAAACGATGATGTATTTTTCGCGCTCCTTCAAATTCTCCACGGAACTCAAGGCGCAACATCTTGGAGAATTCGCGTGGCAATGCGTTGCCTATCACAGATATTACACCCACGGCTCCACATGCCACCATCGGGAATGTAAGTGCATCATCGCCACTAATGACGTCAAAGCCCTTCGGTTTGTTCTTGATGATTTCATCAATCTGCTCCAAACTGCCGCTTGCTTCTTTGATAGCAACGATATTCTCACAGTCACGAGCGAGCCTCACCGTTGTTTCCGGTTTGAGATTAATGCCAGTTCTGCCTGGCACATTATACAGCACGACGGGCAGTTTTGTTGCAGCGGCAATCGCTTTAAAGTGCTGATAGAGTCCTTCTTGTGAAGGCTTATTATAATAAGGGCATACGCTCAGCACGCCATCGATGCCTTTGAAATCGCCCGTCTGCAGTTCCTCCACCACGGCAGCCGTATTATTGCCACCACATCCCATCAATATAGGAAGCCGACCTCCCACGATACTCACCACAAGATCTTTGATTTTCTGCTTCTCGTCAGCCGTTAACGTTGGTGTCTCACCAGTTGTGGCAAGAATACAAAGGAAGTCAGCACCGTTATCAATCTGATATTCCAACAATCTTTTCAATGCTGTATAATCAACAGCCCCATCTGAAGTAAAAGGTGTAACAAGGGCAATGCCCAGACCTTTGAAAATATTATAAGCCATAAAGTAGAGTATTCCAATATTTTGCAAAGATACACAAAAATCCAATAATAACAAAATAAAATTGTCTTTTTTGCGCTATTATTCTGTCAATTATTCTGCAAATGGGGCACACTTGCTGTCTAAACGTGCAGAGAAACGATGGAACCGCATCGTCTGTTTTTTTTGTTCACATCCTACATTAAGATAAGTGACCACGCACCAAGCCCCATGCTTTTGATATACAAGACCTATGCTTTCTAAATGTAAAAAAAAGTAGTTTTTCTTTTACAACAGATGCATTTCCCTGTTGAAAAGCGACTCTATCGCGAACCAATATACAGGAAAACCATACCAAGCAGCACCAATGCCAAGTCTACAGCCTTGCTTTTCAGGTTCTTTTCATGGAAGAAGAGGGCTCCAAAAAGGAAAGAAACCACTACGCTGCCACGTCGAATCATTGACACGATGCTGATCATGGCACCGGGAATGCTCAATGCATAGAAATAAACGAAATCGGCGGTACTCAGAAATATGCTGACAAACACGATGCTCCAATGCCATCGGAAAGGTGCCGACTGATGACGGCGTGGCCACCAGACAAGCATAAGCACCGCGCCCATCATGACACACTGATAAAGCGTATACCAACTCTGAACCATCATTCGGTCGAGTCCCACCCCGCCATTTCCCTCTGGAGCCATAAGATATTTATCGTAAAGGCCGCTGAGAGCACCAAGCAAGGCACTGAGAACGATGAAATAAATCCAGTGATCATGCTTGAAATCAATGCCTTCTTTCTTTCCGCTCTTGCTGAGCATGAAGAAACTGAGCACTGCAAGCAACACGCCAATCCACTGATAAACATTCAGTCGCTCACCGAAAAAGAACAGTGCACCCAGCAAAACCATCACCGGGCGCGTGGCATTGATAGGTCCCGCGATGGTGAGTGGCAGGTGTTTAATACCATAATACCCGAAAACCCAACTCGACAGCACGAGAACCGACTTCAAAAGTATATACTTGTGACACTCCCATCCTCCCGAACCCACATGGAAAATACTGTCTGCCGGCATGACATCCATACCCGACAAGAAAATCAGCGGCAGGAAGATAAGAGACGAAAAGAGCGTGTTCAAGAACAAAACGGGAATCACGGCATTGCCGTTCAATGCTTCTTTCTTGAAAGAATCATAGCAACCCAGCAGAGAGGCAGAGAGAAAGGCTAACAGCAACCACATTGTAAAACAAGCACTTTACAGATTATCATACCCCACATGCTCCAAAAAGAGAGCATGACCGGGCATGCTCTCGCCGGCTTCTGTGCGCTGTTTACCTTCAATCACGCGGCAGAACTCACTTTCCGACATTCTTCCGCGCCCCACTTCCACCAACGTTCCCACCACGGCACGTACCATATTGCGTAGAAAACGGTTGGCAGTAATCCGGAAATACCAGGAATCGTCATCCATCTGCACCCATTTTGCCTCGGTAACCTTGCAAAGCGTGGTCTTCACATCTGCATGGCTCTTGCAAAATGCGCCGAAATCGTCATACTCCAACAGCCGGGATGCGGCTTCGTTCATGCGACGGAAGTCAAGCGGATAATGCAGTTCGCAGGAATAATGGCGCAGAAAGGGATCCTTTCGAGTATGTATATAATAATGATAGGTACGCGATGTAGCACTGAAACGTGCGTGCATTTCACCGTCAACCGGCACTACCCTGCTCACAGAAATATCGCGAGGCAGAATCTTATTAAGCCGATAAGCCAGTTGAACACCATCCAACGCGTGCTCCACATCGAAATGAGCCACCATCATCCGCGCATGCACACCGGCATCAGTGCGCCCTGCTCCTGTAACAGAGATGTCTTCACGCAGCAAAGTGGACAATGCCCACTGCAGTTTCTGCTGCACGGAATCGCCGTTGGGTTGTATCTGCCATCCGTGGTAAGCAGTGCCGTCGTAACTGATATATATAAAATAACGTGTCATGATTTGGCTGCAAAATTACGGAAAAACGAGGGCAGAACAAAATAAAACGGTTTATTTTTTATGCCGAGATAGACCATATGCGCGACTTTGGTCAAAAAAACTACGAAAAATGCTCATCGTTCACCATCACAAAGCGGCGAATCATTGCATAAAGTGCAAAGATAATGACATAAATCATCAACACTTGCACCACGGAAAGAGAGATTGGACTGATGGTTGCACCAGGAAACCGGGAGATACAACCAAGCACAAGCCTTACAAATCCCGACATGCCAGTGACAATGGCTGCCGTCAAATGGGCCAAAACACCCCCCCAACCCGTCAGAATCATCACAATCGACGTGTAAATAATGACCACAGCCGACGGAACCACGACGAAACTGGACAATACGGAGTAACACGGAACAAAGCCGAAATAATATGCCACCAGCGGAAGGGTACCAATCTGAGCGGCTATACTCAATGCAGCCATCTGCCAGAGTGTACGAATTAGCGACAAGCGTATGGATGGAAGAAGGGCGTTGACATAACGATAAAACAGCAAAATGGAAAGAACAGAAGCAAATGACAACTGAAAACCCACATCATAGATATCCATGGGGCGGACGAATAGCATGACGATGGCTGCAAAAGCCAAGACATTGACTGACATTTTGTCCCTGTGTTGCAGACTGAACAATGAGTATATCGACAACATGGTTGCTGAACGAACAACAGAAGATGACATTCCCACCATCATGGTATAAGCCCAGACTGCCAAAAGGACCAATATCTCATGTAAAAAGCGAAATCTGCGACCTCCCCGATAGAGCATCGACAGCAAGCCGTATACAATGCTCAGATGGAGACCCGACAAAGCAAGGATGTGGGATGCCCCCGACTGCGAGAACAAATCTTTCGTTTCTTGGGACAGATGCGAGCGGTCGCCAAGCGTCATTGCCGCAATCACGGCAAACTGCTGCTCTCCTATGCCATATTCTCGATATCTTTCAAGCAGACGATGGCGAAATGCGAGGGCTGAAATCTGGGTTCTTGTCACCACCGACAGTTGTTTCAGACTCACGGATTTCCTTCTCCAACTGTCAGAATAGACGAAAACAGTGGCATGAAAACCGTGACGCAACAGGTATCTGCGATAATCGAAAGTGGAAAAACCAGCATTAGAAGGTGCTTTCAGCGTGGCATAGACACTGATGCCTTCACCAGGAATCAGCGAAAGACTGTTGCCGTCTTTCCATATAGAGGCCTTTACCTTGAGTGGTTTTGCGAGATTGGTAATCAGCAAATCGCATGTTACAACCTTGTTTTTCTCCACAGGCTCGCTCATTACCACAGCCTCAAAAGGAATCTCTTGCTGTGGAAGGTCAACCGACACACGGTCTTTATCGTTTTGCAGCAAATATCCTCCAAGAAAGAAGAACGTGACAAGCAGGCAAACCGACTGAACCGCAGCACTCTTTCGTGCCAGGAACGAACACAGCAGCGAGCAGGCCGACAACGAAAGCCACCACGGAAGAGGCAAATATGCACAGTCGGCCACGACAATGCCAGCCATCAGGAACACGGCTAACCTTGCCAATGGAATCAATTGCGCCCACCCGTCTGTCTTCATGGTTTAAAAGAAAATGAACGAAAAAATGTGGTTTTTCAGGTTAACACATAAGAATAAATAAGGTGCAACCAAAGTTACACCTTATTTATATATAGCAAGAGAGTTATTTTTTCTCCTCTGCCTTCTTTTCCTTAGCAGCGGCTGCTGGTTTGTAAGCCTTGTTCAGACCGGTGATTACGTCGTTGGTAATGTCGTAAACCTTATCGGCATAAAGGATGTTGTCGCCAGCCTTGGAAAGAATCAGGGCATATTTCTTGTCCTTGTTATACTTGGCCAGGAAATGCTGGAGACTGTCGCGAAGAGCCTCGTTGAACTTATCTGTCTCTGCCTGGAACTCATTGCCTAAGCGCTGCTGCAATGCCTGAAGGTCGGCCTGCTGCTTCTGCAGTCCAGCGTTCACGGCTTCAGCCTGCTGCTGTGTGTACTTGTTGTTCTGAATATCCTGCTGGAATTTCACGGCTGCTGCCTGCAGGCTCTGCCCTTTCTGATTGATGGTGTTCTGAATATTCTGGCTCTTCTTCTGAAGAATCTGCGAATACTCCTTGCAGAACTGATATTGCGACATGATTGAGTCTACCTCAACATAGGCAATTTTCATCTCTGATGCTTTCTCTTCAGCAGTTTGGGATTTCTCATCCATCTGCGGTGCTTGGTTGTTACAAGCGGTCAGGGCAAATGCTGCCATAACCATTACTAATGTTTTTTTCATTTTCTGTTTGTTTATTATTGATTTATTATGATTCGGCCTTCTAAGATGCCTTCCCCTTTCTGCGGGCTTCTCGGTCCTGATCGAGCACGCAATGGATTCCACGCTCACGCATTGGCTTGCTGTCGTGGATATGCATTGATGAAAACTCCCCATTTCTTCGCACAATCACTTTTATCAGTAATAAAACGACTGCGATAGCAATTATTAACACGCTTATGATGAGAGTTTCTATCATTTTTTTGTAATTTTGCTGCAAAGTTAATGATTTATTATGACATTCACTCAAAAAAATCCATTAATAATGAATAAAAGTGACTTAAAACCTGCTTGCGTATTTGAACAATTCGCAAAGATTAACGAGATTCCACGCCCTTCGAAGCGCGAGGAAAAGATGATTGAGTATCTGAAACAATTTGGCGAAAGCCATGGTTTGGAAACTGTTGTGGACGAAACGGGCAACGTCATTATCCGCAAAGGTGCCACCCCAGGATTCGAAAAACGTGAAACGGTGATCCTGCAAAGCCACATGGACATGGTTTGCGAAAAACTTGTTGACATCGATTTCGACTTTGACAAAGATGCCATCCAGACTTATGTAGACGGAGAATGGCTCACTGCCAAGGGCACCACATTAGGTGCCGACGACGGAATCGGCTGCGCCATCGAACTTGCCATACTGGATTCTAACGACATTGAGCATGGTCCCATTGAGTGCGTGTTCACTCGCGACGAGGAAACAGGACTTACTGGTGCCGAAGGTATGAAGTCTGGTTTCATGACAGGTAACATGTTGATTAATCTGGACTCTGAAGACGAGGGACAGATCTTCGTTTCATGTGCAGGCGGACGCAATACTACCGCAACATTTCACTATCAGCCGGAGAACGTTCCTGCCGGATTGTTCTTCCTGAAAGCCTCACTGAAAGGACTGGTAGGCGGTCATTCGGGCGACGACATCAATAAAAAGCGCGCCAATGCTATCAAAATACTGGCCCGGTTCCTATATAAAGTACAAGAAGCTTACGGTCTGCGGTTGGCTTGCTTCAATGGAGGTAAACTGCATAATGCCATTCCGCGCGACGGAGTCATCGTTTTTGGAGTTCCAACCGATAAGAAAGAGGACGTGAGAGCACTCTGGAACGTGTTCACCGCCGAAGTGGAAGAGGAATATCATGTAACAGAAAAGTCGATGCAGTTCAACATGGAGAGCGCAGAAGAAGACAAAGTGCTGCCTCTTGAAGTAAGCACCAGACTTATTCAGGCCTTACAGGCAGTAGACAATGGTGTATTTGCCATGTGTCAGGATGAAGCATTGGCATGGATGGTAGAGACTTCCAACAATGTGGCAAGCGTAGAAACGATGGCCGACAAGGTTTTGATTGTGGCTTCTCAGCGAAGTAATGTAATGAGCGCGCTCGATAATCAGGCTGCAACCATTAAGGCAGTGTTCCAATTGGCTGGTGCTGAAGTGGTTCAAGGCGATGGCTATCCTGCATGGAAGATGAATCCAGACAGCAAACTGACTGCCCTCGTCGTTGAGACATACAAGAAACTCTTTGGCAAAGAACCCAAGGTGCTAGGCATTCACGCTGGTTTGGAGTGCGGTTTGTTCTCAGAAAAGTACCCGAATATGGACATGGTGTCATTCGGCCCCACCCTGCGCGGTGTCCATTCTCCTGATGAACGTCTTCATATTCCCACTGTTCAGATGGTATGGGATCATCTGCTGGAGATATTGAAGAACATTCCCGCAAAGGCATGAACCCATAAGTGACTCACAACCATGACTCAGATAAAAAAATATCTTGTGTGGATTTTCGCTATTACGTTGTTGGCTTCCTGTAGCCAGCAACGTAAGGCGGAGCGCATTGTTGAGAGGTTTCTCGACGAGAATTTAGTCAACAGCGACTATCGTGTTGGCTTCGGCAACATGGGAACTACCAATCGCATCGACGATGCCCAACTCACGCGAATGTGGAAACATACTCGCGACAACGACAAACTATTCAAGCCGAACCCCACATACGGAGCATACAAAGACCTGAAAGAACTTCATTTCCTGAAGACAACCATCATTCAGGGCAAAGATACGTTCATCCGCACCATCTATCTCCATCCGGAACACCGGAAAGACGGTGTCATGGCTGTTAAAGAGAACTGAAGTAAAGAAAAATGAAATTGCCCCTGTCTCGTATCGCTACGTGACAGGGGCTTAACCTTAAAAAACCAACCTATCGAATAGTAAATAGTTTATGATGCAAGCATGTGTGCCATGTATCGGCGGATTTCCTTGCGTGCTGAACCCAGTCGGTTCTCTACACTCTTGTAATTGATATTCAATGACTTGGAAATCTCCGACACTTGCATGCCTTCAAACATATTCATTTTAAATACAACACGCTGGGGATTACTCAGACGCGCGATGCCACGTTCAAGTATTTCTGTTATCTCCACAGCACTGTAAACAGAGGACACATCCAAGTCGTCGGTCCTCCCGAAGCAGGTAAGGAAGTGCTCATATTCTTCCACAGAGCGACGATGACGCCAATAATCATAGATTAAATTGCGCGCAATCGTGTATACGAGGCTTGGCAAAGTGATTGGAGTGATCATCTTATCAGAACGCAAAAGCCTCAGAAAGACATTCTGAACCACATCTTCTGCGTCATCCGCATATTGCAGATGCTTGCTGACGAATCCAAGAATCTCCTCATAGTGCTGCTGATAGTAATCAGCAATAATAACAGACTTTTCTTTTTGCTCTTTCATGATGATGCCAAACGCATTTTTATATCAATGCAAAGATAATGAATTTTTCTTTTTATCTCATGATAATTCTACAAAAAAAACGCAAATGAGACAAATTAATAACTTTTTGAAAACATTTGATATGGGTTTTTACCTTTGGCATGGATTTTGTATAATGAATAGATGAAAAAATAAAACATCAATATACATATGCAAAAAGGTAACATCGGGGTTACAACAGAGAACATTTTCCCCGTCATCAAAAAGTTTCTCTATTCCGACCATGAGATTTTCCTGCGCGAAATGGTGTCGAATGCCGTTGATGCGACCCAGAAACTGAAAATACTTTCAGACCGGGGCGACTTCAAAGGAGAGATGGGCGACCTGACCATTCATGTCAGTCTGGACGAGAAAAACGGCACGCTGACCATCAGCGACCATGGAATCGGAATGACAGAAGAGGAGATTGACAAATACATCAACCAGATTGCTTTTTCGGGTGTGAATGATTTCCTTGACAAATACAAGGACAATGCCAACGCCATTATCGGTCATTTTGGACTCGGATTCTATTCTGCCTTCATGGTTTCCAAGAAAGTTGAGATTATCACAAAGAGTTATCAGGAAGGCACAAAGGCTGTAAAATGGAGTTGCGACGGCTCTCCTGAGTTCACAATCGAAGATGCTGAGCGCGAAAACCGAGGCAGTGACATCATTCTCTATATAGACGACGACTGCAAAGAGTATTTGGAGAAGAGCCAGATCGAGCAGTTGCTGCAGAAATACTGCAAGTTCATGCCTGTGGCTATTGCATTCGGTAAAGAAACAGAATGGAAAGACGGCAAACAGCAGGACACTGACAAGGATCATATTATTAATAATGTGGAACCGCTCTGGACAAAAACGCCCTCCACACTCAAGGACGAAGACTACAAGAGTTTCTATCGCACGCTCTATCCCATGCAGTTTGACGAGCCACTCTTCTGGATTCACCTGAACGTGGACTATCCTTTCAACCTGACAGGTATTTTGTATTTCCCGCGCATCAAGAACAATCTGGACATCCAGCGCAACAAGATACAGTTGTACTGCAACCAGGTATTCGTGACCGATCAGGTAGAAGGCATCGTGCCAGAGTTCCTCACCCTGCTCCACGGAGTGATCGATTCGCCAGACATTCCACTGAATGTGTCAAGAAGTTATCTGCAAAGCGACCGAGATGTAAAAAAGATCAGCACCTACATCACGAAGAAAGTGGCCGACCGTCTGAACAGCATCTTCAAGGAAAACCGCAAGGAATACGAGGAGAAATGGGACGATTTGAAAATCTTCATCCACTATGGCATGCTGTCACAGGAAGATTTCTACGACCGCGCCAAGGACTTCTGCCTGCTGAAAGATATCGACGGAAAGTATTTCACATTAGATGAATACAAGACACTTATCAAGGACAACCAGACCGACAAGGACGGAAATCTGGTGTATCTCTACGCCAACAACAAGGAAGAAGAGTATTCTTACATAGAGGCAGCCAAAGCAAAAGGCTACAGCGTGCTGCTGATGGACGGACAACTGGACACTCCCACCGTGTCACTCTTTGAGCAAAAACTGGAGAAGAGCCGCTTCGTGCGCGTCGATTCCGACATCACCGACAGACTAATTCTTAAGGATGACGCTCAAAAAAACGAACTCGAGAAGAGTTTGTCTGACAATTTGTCAGAGACATTCCGCTCTCAGATGCCGCAAATAGAAAAGGCTGAGTTCATGGTTGAGGTGCAATCACTGGGTGAAACTGCCCAACCGGTCATCATTACACAAAGCGAATACATGCGAAGAATGAAAGACATGAGCCGCTATCAGCAGGGAATGAGTTTCTACGGACAGATGCCAGACAGTTATAACCTTGTACTCAACAGCGATCACCCACTAATCAAAAAGGTGCTGGAGGATGAAAAGGATAAAATAACAGAAGCATTGAAGCCCATTGAAAGCGAAATCAAAGGCTTGGATGCACGTTTGGCTGCCATCAATCAGGCTCAGGAGAAGAAGAAATACGACGAACTGACGCAAGACGACAAGGACATGAAGAGCAATGCAGAGAAAGAACTCAATGAGCAAAAGGACAAGAAAAAGGCAGTCATTGCAGAATATGCCAAGACGAATCCGATTGTTCATCAACTCATTGACCTGGCATTACTGCAAAATGGAATGCTGAAAGGTGCTGCCCTTGATGTATTCCTTAAACGAAGCGTAGACCTCATTAAATAACCGCCGGTCTGCAAAGACCGTTGACAGTCCATACAAGGAGGCCAGTCTAAGATGAATGCTGTAGACTATCATCCAGACTGGTCTTCTTGATTGATATAAGAGTGATGAGCGTTCAATCACATAATTCAAGTTTCGCATTCGCTCAACTTCTTTGTAGTTCATAGTTCATGGTTCATAGTTCATAGTTTAGTAGTCAGTAGTCGGTGTTAAGTAGTGAAGTAGTGAAGCCATTACTTGGTTTTCTGATATTTTGTCTCCAGACATTTGGCTTTAACTACTTAACTACTGACTACTTAACTACTTCAGAAGCTTGAGTCATATAATTGTCAGAAACTCATCTATGCAGAAAAACACCAGCGAACACGAAAACTTAAATAGAAAACAACGAAAAAGTTTGGTGATTTAGCGATTTCTTCGTACCTTTGCACCCAGATTTGAAAAATATCCCTACGTTTCCACTCGTGAAACGATATTTCATCATCAACAATTCTATAAAAAGACAAATACATTTATTATGTATAATAAGGACGAACTATTATCAAAGAGTATCTCCGAATTGGAAGATATTGCAAAAGAATTGGGCGTTGAAACAAGCGCAAATAATGACCAGGAAACCATTGTATATGCAATTCTCGACCAGCAGGCCATTGCCGAAGGAAACAAGAATCCACTCGGCACGAAGCGTCGTCGCACGAGAATCGTGAAGAAAGACACCGACCGCGTATATTCCGTGAAAGGCAAAGAAGGCGAGAACTTCGATTTGAAAAAGAACAAGAGCACGGCTACATCAGAACCGGCTCCGCTTTTCAAGGAGATTAGCAGTGATGTTCCCGAAGAAGAAAAGGCAGAGGAAACCGTCAAAGAAGTGCCTGTAGAAACCCAGGAAATTCAGGAAACACCGGCTCCGCAGGCTCCTAAACGAAGAGGAAGGAAATCGAAAGCAGAACTGGCAGCAATGGAAAAAGCAGAAGAAGAGAAAAACGAGATGCCAGAAGAGCAACCCGTTGAGACTCAAGAAGTAACTGCAGGACAGCCAGAAGCGCCGGTAGCCGTAGAGGAATCGGCAGACGGGGCGGCCGACAATCAAGACATTGCTGTTCCTGAAGCAGAATATGTGGCAGAAAACCAGTCTGAGGAAGAAGATTCTGAACTGATTGCGCAACTTCAAGCCAAAGTAAACACACACAACGAAGAGGTAGATCTGCGCAACGCACCTAAGTTGGAAGACGGCATCTGGGCCGGAGATCCCGGCGACGGAACAGATTTCATTCCCATTGTAGACCTTCCCATCGAAGACCAGTCGGCGCTTCCCAATTACGATATGTTCGACAATCCAACGGTTCCCCTACAACCAGCAGCCGATAATTTCAGGATTGCCTCACAGACACCTGCCGAAAACAAGTTTGATTTCACCGATCTCATCTCGGCAAACGGCGTTCTTGAAGTGATGCCTGACGGATATGGCTTCCTTCGCTCCAGCGATTACAACTATCTTTCATCACCCGACGATGTCTACATCTCTGTTGCGCAGATCAAGCGATACGGTTTGAAGACCGGTGATGTGGTGGATTGCCACGTGCGCCCGCCGAAAGACGGAGAGAAATACTTCCCCATGACCAGTGTGGACAAGATAAACGGACGTATACCGGCAGAGGTGCGCGACCGCATTCCATTCGAACACCTCACCCCACTCTTCCCCGACGAGAAGTATACACTATGTGGCGACCGTGCTACAACCAACCTTTCCACCCGCGTTGTCGACTTGTTCGCACCCATCGGAAAGGGTCAGCGCGCACTTATTGTGGCACAACCCAAGACAGGTAAGACCATTCTGATGAAGGATATTGCCAATGCCATTGCCGCCAACCACCCGGAAGCCTATCTGATGATGCTGCTCATCGACGAGCGACCAGAGGAAGTGACCGACATGGCACGCACCGTGAATGCGGAAGTGATTGCTTCCACCTTCGACGAACCGGCAGAGCGCCACGTCAAGATTGCAGGCATCGTGCTCGAAAAGGCCAAAAGAATGGTGGAATGCGGACACGATGTGGTCATCTTCCTTGACTCTATCACTCGTCTTGCACGTGCTTACAACACCGTGGCTCCTGCCAGTGGCAAGGTGCTTACCGGTGGTGTGGATGCCAATGCACTGCAAAAACCGAAACGTTTCTTCGGTGCTGCACGTAATATTGAGGGCGGTGGCTCGCTCACTATCGTAGCAACAGCCCTGATAGACACAGGATCGAAGATGGACGAAGTGATCTTCGAGGAGTTCAAAGGCACAGGAAACATGGAACTGCAACTTGACCGTTCACTGAGCAACAAGCGCATCTTCCCAGCCGTGAACCTCGTTCAGTCAAGCACACGCCGCGATGATTTGCTGCAAGACCGCACAACCCTCGACCGCATGTGGATACTCCGCAAGTATATTGCTGACATGAATCCGATTGAGGCAATGAATACCATCCATGACAGTATGGAGCGTACACAGAGCAACGAAGAGTTTCTTCTGTCGATGAACTCGTAAAAAAAAGGCAAATTATTTGGTTATAAGCATAAAAAGCAGTACCTTTGCACGCGATTTTTCGATGGTTCCGTAGCTCAGTTGGATAGAGCAACAGCCTTCTAAGCTGTGGGTCTTGGGTTCGAATCCCAACGGAATCACGAAAAAAAAGAAGAGAGGATCCTAAAGGTTCTCTCTTTTTTGCCCCGACCGAAACGCAATGGGACTTGGGGTCGAAATCCCAACGGAATCACGAAAAAGAAAAGAAAAAAGCGGTTATTCATGGAACGTGAATAACCGCTTTTTTGTTAAAGCATGTCAATAAAATATACAACGTATCAATAAAAAATGTAACTTTACGGCCAGTTTTATATCAATTATTATTAACTAAAAACAAAAAATTATGAAGAAAGTCTTATTTATGGCACTTGCAGCAGTTGCCTTCACATTCACAAGTTGCGGAAACAACAAGACCCAGGCTCCTGTAGAAGAGGCTGTTGATTCTACCGAAGTGGCTCTCGAAGAGGCTAATGCCGCTGCCGACGAAGTAATCGCTCAGTTAGGAGAGGTTCAGGATGCCAATGCATTGCAGGGTATTCTCGAGACAGTAAAGGCTAAAGTTGCAGAGTTCATTGCTAAGAATCCCGAGATTGCCAAAGAATATCTGGCAAAGGTTCAGGGCTTCCTGAAGGATAATGCTGACAAGATCAAGGCCGTTGTTGGTGAGAATGCTGCTGTTGCAGGTCTGCTCAACACCGTTACAGCCATCCCAAGCGAGAGCGTTGACGCACTGATGAACGCTGGCGATGCACTGAAAGCCATCGGTATTGATGCTGCTTCTCTGGCAGGCAATGCTGTTGACGCTGCTGGTGCTGCTGCTGAGAACGTGAAAGATGCAGCCGCTGGAGCCGTTGAAAATGCAAAGGATGCTGCTGTTGACGCAGTGAAAGATGCCAAAGACGCTGCTGCCGAGAAGGCTGCAAATGCCGTAAACGAAGGCAAAGAAAAGGCTGGTGCCGCTATTGACAAGGCTGCTTCTGACGCAAAGAAGAAGTTAGGTCTCTAATCGGAAAGTACCATAACAAAAAGAAATCCGCAGCCATTGGGGTTGCGGATTTCTTTTTGTATGAGTTGAAAATTTTATCTTATCCTGTCCATCGACCTCACCAGACGCTCATCGGCTATGATTCCGCGATGCGCAAGGAAATGGAGAATGATTGAAACGAAAGGCAGACATGCTGCAAACATGGGCTGGAATGTGGCCTGCTCCCCTTTCGTGAACGAGAATACGGCATATACGATAATCCAACCAAGCAGCAAGAGCATGTTGAAAAGACACAGGCGCGCCTGCAGCATTCTGTTGCGATACATGAAAATGGCAGCAAGTGCGATGGGACACGTGAGCAGCAGAATGGCAAACAACGCCCACACACTGAAATCGCGTACACCATCACCGTTGACAATCCACAGATTGAACATCTCGTCGGCAACGCCCATTGCCTCGGGAATGAACTTCCCTATGGGCAGGCACAGGCAGACGACATTCACGATTACTGCCAGAAGGAGATAGAGAGTTTGCTTACGCTGTATCATCAGTTCTGGTTTTCCTTTGATGGATCGCGATAATACACCTGACCCTCTATGAATTCCTGCGTTGCCAGCAGCGATGCCTTGGGCAGTTTCTCATAATAGCGCGATATTTCTATCTGTTCACGGTTCTCAAACACTTCCTCCAAAGAATCGTTATAAGATGCGAACTCGGCAAGTTTCTTGCTGAGATCCTGCTTGATTTCGGCAGAAATCTGGTTGGCACGCTTAGAGATAATGGCAACGCTCTCATAAATGTTGCCCGTATCCTTACAGAGATCCATAATGTTTCGCGTCACGGTATTCACCGGCGCCTTTGATTTTTTGTAATCCATTCTATTTTATTTCTGTTAATTGTTGTTCATTTCCTGATTGCTTTCTCCATCGGCCTCGCCCGTATATTTCTTGCAGGTGTTAATGTATCGCTCAGCCACCTTGCGGTCTTTGCTGTCTGGATACTCGTTGATAAAGCCGTAGCACTCATCCTCTGCATCGCGATAGCGGTCCACGCGCTTAGATTCCACGCTCTGTTCAGCCAGTTCGAACTTGCTCTTCATAATGAGCAGGGCGAAGTTCTCGCGCATGCTGCTATACGGATAGTCCTTCAATGCATTCTGGGCAGTGATGATACAAGCCTCATAATTGCTTCCGCCAGTAAGGCAGTTGCCGAAATAAGTACCCAGATTATAATACAACTGAGCCGAAAGCAGTTCTTTCTTCACAAGTTTATCCTGCAATTCAATCAGCCTCGACTGAGCCTCATCTTTCATCTGAGCATCGGGATACAGGTCAAGATACTCCTGATAAGCAGCAATGGCACTCACTGTGGCGGTCTGATCAAGGCGCGGTTCGGGAGTGCTCATATAGAGGCTCTCGCCCACATAATAGGAAGCCATCTCTGCGTATACCCCTTTCGGATACGACTGATGATACTTTTTGAACCATTCCGAGGCCGTTTCATAGTCGCGCAGGCAGAATTCCGACATGCCAAGCATATAGACACTCTCCTGCGCATTCTCGGTTCCCTTCATCATAGTCACCACATCCTGCAGCAAAGTGGCTGCGCGCTGGTATTTCTGCTTGGCGAAACACTCCTTGGCATATTCATATTTATAGTCGTAGTCGGCCGATTTGTACACCTGGTTGAACTCATGAGCGCAACCAGAGAATAGAATCGAGGCGCATACAACTGCCATTATATTCTTCATTTTCTTCATATCAAGGTGCAAAGATACGGCAAAATCCAATAATTACAAAGTCATGTGATAGTTTTTTAGCAAAAAATTGCTATAGATTAGGTCTTTTTTAGTAATTTTGCAGTTATGAATTTCAAGTTAACATCGAAATATCAGCCCACGGGTGATCAGCCCGAGGCCATCAGGCAACTGGTTGACGGCATTGAAAGGGGCGATAAGGCGCAAGTGCTTTTAGGAGTTACTGGCTCGGGAAAGACGTTCACCGTGGCCAATGTCATAGCAGAAGTGAACAAGCCCACCCTGATTCTCAGCCACAACAAGACTCTGGCAGCCCAACTATATATGGAAATGAAGGGATTCTTTCCGGAAAATGCCGTGGAATACTATGTTTCCTACTACGACTACTACCAGCCAGAGGCTTATCTTCCGCAAACCGACACCTATATCGAGAAGGATCTGGCCATCAACGACGAGATAGACCGGCTGCGGCTCTCTGCTGTTTCGTCACTGTTGTCGGGCAGAAAAGACGTGGTTGTGGTGTCGTCGGTATCGTGCATCTATGGTATGGGCGGTCCTGTGGCCATGGCAAACAGTGTCATCACGCTCAAAAAGGGACAGAAATTCGAGCGCAACGCATTCCTGCGCCGACTGGTTGACGCGCTTTATGTGCGCAACGACCTGGAACTAAAGCGTGGAAACTTCAGGGTGAAGGGCGAAACCGTTGACGTATTTATGGCATACAGCGACAACGTGCTGCGCATTTCATGGTGGGACGACGAGATTGATGCCATCGAGGAGTTAGATTCGGTAACCTTCCACCGCTTGGCTTCGTTTGAGGAATACCAGATTTATCCCGCCAATCTGTTCGTCACATCCAAGGAACAGACCGAGAGTGCCATCCGCGCCATACAAGACGACTTGATAAAACAGGTGGATTTCTTCAACGAAATAGGAGAACCCATTAAGGCACAACGAATTAAAGAGCGCGTGGAATATGACATAGAGATGATTAAAGAGTTAGGCCACTGCTCGGGAATAGAGAATTACAGCCGCTATTTTGACGGCCGTGAAGCCGGACAACGTCCCTATTGTCTGTTTGATTTCTTCCCCGACGACTATCTTTTGGTCATAGATGAGAGCCATGTAAGTGTGCCGCAGATCAGCGCAATGTATGGTGGCGACCGCTCACGCAAGACAAATCTGGTGGAATATGGCTTCCGTTTGCCCGCAGCATTTGACAACCGGCCGCTCAGATTCGAGGAATTCAAGCAACTTGTCAAACAAGTTATCTACGTTTCTGCTACTCCTGCCGACTACGAACTGCAAGAATCGGAGGGCATTGTGGTAGAACAACTCATCCGACCTACAGGTTTGCTCGACCCGGAAATCGTTGTGCGACCCAGCGAGAACCAAATTGACGATCTAACAGAGGAGATTTTGGTGCGCAGCCAGCGCAACGAGCGCATCCTGGTGACCACTCTCACGAAGCGCATGGCAGAGGAACTCACTGAATATCTGCTCAATCACGACATCAGAGCCAACTACATACACAGCGATGTGGCCACACTCGACCGCGTAAAAATCATGAGCGACCTGCGTGCCGGTGTGTTCGACGTGCTCGTTGGTGTCAACTTGCTGCGCGAAGGACTGGATTTGCCTGAAGTATCACTCGTTGCCATTCTCGATGCAGACAAAGAAGGATTCCTGCGGTCGCACCGCTCACTCACACAGACCGCTGGCCGTGCAGCACGAAACGTGAACGGAATGGTAATCATGTATGCCGACACCATCACCCAAAGCATGCAACTCACTATCGACGAAACGTTGCGCCGACGCAGCAAACAATTGAAATACAACGAGGAACACGGCATCACGCCTCACCAGATTGTGAAAGAAATCAAGCAATCCACCTTCGGACAGTCTGCCGAGGAGGCCGTTGCCGACAAGCGAAAGAGCAGACAACCCGTGGCCTATCAGCCTTACGTGGAGCCCGATTCCATGGATATGGCTGCCGATCCTATCATTGCCAAGATGAGTCAGGAGCAGTTGCGCAAGAGCATTGACAACACCACCAAACTGATGAAGCAGGCTGCCAAGGACCTCGACTTCATTCAGGCGGCGCAATATCGCGACGAAATCATTCGTCTGCAAGAACTGCTCAAGTAACGTTTCCATGGATGCCAAATCCCATTTTCCGCCATCTGGCGGCATGCGGATGATTCGAAAAAACGCGACAAAACCATGTTGCCGTTTTTCTTCGAAATAGAAATTGATTTTTGACAAAACGGGCGTTAGAAATGCAAAAATGTAAAGAATCGTTACCGCGTCGCACATTTCGACTCGCAAAACCTATGCTTTTACCTTTCAAAAACTATGGTTTTACTGCCCAAAAACTATGGTTTCGCACCTCAAAACCTATGCTTTTGCAACCCCAAAGCATAGGTTTTGCCAGCAAACATCTGATTTCTTCGTTCAACGAGAACTTACTTTTACCGTAATAGTCTATAAACCAACAAATTGCGAAACATGCCCCAAAACTTGCGTATTTTACGCCTCATCGACCGTTTGTGGCTAAGATCGACCGTATGAGCGCCTAAAATTCGGAATTTCCATGACAATTTCATGCACAAGGACTGCCATGTCCGCAGGCTTCATCGTATATGACTTGCTGCCTTCAATCGCTCGGTTCCGCAGGCTTCCGCGTAAATGACTGGCCGCCCGAAGAAGCCGTCAGTGAACGCAGAAAGCATCGAAAGATCCGATGGAGGATGCGCTCTGCCATTTTGCATGAAAGCGTTGCGCATGCATGCGTCTAAAGGTTAAATAATGCTTAAACGAGCGTTTATCGCATATTATTTACTAATTTTGCACCATGAAAATGAAGAAATACATCATACTGGCATTAGCATGCCTGCCGCTGAACATGGTGGCTCAAAACGTTTGGGAACGGCCTGACATCAAGCAAGAAAGCCACGAAACACCCGCAGAAAAGCAGAAAACAATTCCACAGGAGGACGAAAAGTATCTTGAGGGGGCAGTTCCCGAGGTTGACGGACGCGTGGAATGGACCTTAAACGTGGATGTTCCAGGCAAGAAAGCGCAGGAACTCTACGATGCCATGCTCAAATACATGGACGCGCTCACACATACTGAGAACCAACTTGAGGGCAGCATCGTGGCATTAGTGAACAAATCGGACCACATGATTGTGACCAGCGTGAAAGAATGGCTGGTTTTCAAAGACCAGTTCTTCTCTCTCGACCGCTCACGATTCTCTTTCAACCTGGTGACGACATGTTCCGACGGACATGTAAGCGTGGTTATGAACCGGCTGGTCTACCGTTATGAGGAGAACCGCGAACATGGCGGACAGGTGATGAAGGCAGAAGAACTGATCAACGACCGCAACTCGCTGAACAAGAAAAAGACCAAGATGTACAAGGGGACGGCCAAATTCCGCCGCAAAACCATCGACCGCAAAGACTTTCTGTTCAACGACATCACCCAAATGCTGAAGAAACTATAATCAAGACATTGGCTGCCACAAGCATAAACGCCGGCCACAGTCACGAGAAGCATACGTTTTTAAAACAACTTTATTAAACATATCAAGACATGGATAGCAACCGCATAGCAATGATACGCCAGATTCTGAACCTGATTTTCATGGTGGGCGCTGTGATAGGCGTTCTGGTTTATTTCTATTCAAACCATGACACGGGAACCTACATCATACTGGCATCGATTGTTTTCAAGATTATTGAATGTGCATTGAGACTGATTAAATGGAAAGACTGATAATGCTGATGATGGTTGTGCTGCTGTGTTGCACCGGCAAAGCACAAGACATCAACGGCCCGGAGAACGGAGACTTCAGAGATACTGGTACTCCCGGCATGAACGGAAGGACGGATTCACTGGGGCATGGCAACAAGGAAATACCCAAAGGACTGAAAGTTTGGACGGTGGATGAGCGTTTCGGCGACCGCAGGGCTGCCGAAGTCGACACGATGTCGCACATGTTCATGAACACGCCTTTCACCACTGGCATGCGAGGAGAATACAACACCACCGGCAATCTGGGTGCTCCGCGCATCAACAGGATATTTATCGACCGCCTGCAAACCGGTCAGTTCTTGTTCACACAGCCTTACGACTATTTCATCACACCGGTAAACCAGTTCCATTTCACAAACACTTTGTCGCCCATTACCAACATTAGTTTCAACGAATGCGGCGACAAGAATAATGGAGAAGACCATCTGAAAGCCCTCTTTGCCGTGAATGCAGGCAAGAAAATCGGTGCCGGCATGAAGTTCGACTACATCTATGGCCGCGGCTATTACCAGCACCAAAGCACGGCCCACTTCAATTACACCTTGTATGGATCGTATCTTGGCGACCGATATCAGGCGCATCTGCTCGTGTCGACCAACCACCAGAAGGTGTCAGAAAACGGCGGCATCACCAACGATGAGTATGTTAGCCACCCCGAAATATTCCAGGATGACTTCCGTACCGATGAAATTCCCACCGTTTTACAAAAGAACTGGAACCGTAACGACAATCAGCACGTGTTCCTGAGCCACCGCTATAACATCGGTTTCAACCGGAAGGTGCGGATGACCGCAGACGAAATCAAGGCCAAGAAGTTTGCCATTGAAGCGCAAAAAGACAAGGAAAAGCGCGATAGAAGAAAGGCACGCGACATAAAAGGTGATGAAGAGGACGAAGTAAGCGAGCCGAAAACCTTTGCAGGAAGGCCTGAAGGAGCAAGGATTGCGGGGACTGAGCCAGCCGAAAATGGCAGAGAACAGAAAGACAGCACCCGCATCACGGTGAGCAGCAAGGCCATGGCCGACAGTTTGATGAATGCCATGAACAGTCAAAAAGAAGACACGTCGTGGATGAAGAATGAGTTTGTGCCCGTGACCAGCATCATCCATACAGCGCAGTTCGACAATTACAAGAGGATATACCAGGCTTACGAAACGCCATCCAATTATTACCTGCACACCTATCCGCTTGTCGACGCCTTGGGAGGTGACAGCATCTATGACAAGATGAAACATTTTGAACTCAAAAACACTATCGCGCTCTCGCTATTAGAGGGGTTCAACAAATGGGCAAAGGCAGGACTCAAGGCCTTTATCACATCTGACCTGCGCCGTTTCACACTTCCCGACTCGCTGGATACCAGATACAGGAGTTATAATGAGCACAACCTGAGCATAGGAGGTCAGTTGATCAAGACCGAGGGCTCGCTTTTGCATTATAAAATAGGTGCAGAGACATGGCTGACAGGCGAAGATGCAGGCCAGTTAAAGATAGACGGCACGGCCGATCTTAACTTTAAGTTCCTGGGAGATACTGTTCAACTGGCTGCCAAGGCATTTATCCACAGGCTGAATCCAGAGTTTTACAAGCGCCACTATCACGGGAAGCACCTGTGGTGGGACCAAGAGTATGACAAAGAATACCATACCAGGATTGAAGGAGTGTTCTCTTACAGAAAAACACGCACTAAACTGCGCGTGGCTGTGGACAATATGAAGAACTACACCTATTTTTCCCAGAGTTATGGCAATGAAAACAACGTGCGTTCAGCAACTTCTGTGACGGCAAGACAGTGTAGTGACAACATCAGTCTGCTCACCTTGCAGTTGAATCAAGACTTTACCGTGGGACCGCTTAACTGGGAAAGCCAGATTACATATCAGGAAACCAGCAAGCAGGAAGTTCTCCCGGTGCCGAAACTCAATGTCTACAGCAACCTGTACCTGAAATTCCTGATTGCGAAAGTGCTTACCGTGAACCTCGGAGGCGACATCCGCTACTTCACCAGTTACCAGGCACCAGAATACAGTCCGCTCATTGGCCAGTTCACCACACAAGATAATGGAGAGAACAACATAGACATCGGCAACTACCCCATCATCAATGTTTATGCCAACATGCACTTAAAGCACACACGGTTCTATATCATGATGAGCCATGTGAATGCCGGCGACGGCGGAAAGCGCTTCTTTGTGCCTCATTATCCCCTCAACGGCATGGTGCTCAGGTTCGGTGTTTCGTGGAATTTCTTCAATTAATACAACTTTTCTTTTGTGATTATCACAAATTATAGTAATTTTGCAACAAATTTGAAATAACAGAAGCATATGCCCCAGATATCAGTTCGCGGCCTGGAGATGCCCGAAAGCCCTATCAGAAAACTCGCCCCGTTGGCCGCAGCCGCCAAGAGGAGAGGCACAAAGGTGTATCATTTGAACATCGGACAGCCCGACTTGCCCACACCGAAAGTGGCGCTCGATGCCATAAAGGACGTTGACCGCACCATTTTGGAGTATTCCCCGTCGCAAGGTTACTTGAGTTACCGCGAGAAACTGGTGAATTATTACGCCAAATACGACATTAACGTTACTGCAGACGATATCATTATCACCTGCGGAGGTTCGGAGGCAGTGCTGTTTGCATTCATGTCATGCCTCAATCCGGGCGATGAAATCATCGTTCCAGAGCCTGCTTATGCCAATTATATGGCATTTGCCATATCGGCAGGTGCCAAAATACGCACCATTGCGACCACGATTGAAGAGGGATTCTCACTTCCGAAAGTGGAAAAATTCGAAGAACTCATCAACGACCGCACAAGAGCCATCCTGATTTGTAACCCCAACAACCCCACGGGCTACCTTTACACACGTAGGGAGATGAACCAAATCAGGGATTTGGTGAAGAAATACGATCTGTATCTGTTCTCTGACGAGGTGTATCGGGAATACATTTACACCGGCTCACCCTATATCAGCGCCTGCCATCTGGAGGGAATCGAACAGAATGTAGTGCTTATCGACTCCGTTTCCAAACGATACAGCGAGTGCGGCATACGCATTGGGGCACTTATAACGAAGAACAAGGAGATACGACAGGCAGTGATGAAATTCTGCCAGGCACGTCTTTCGCCGCCATTGATAGGCCAGATCATCGCCGAAGCATCGCTCGACACCCCGGAAGAATACCTGCGCGATGTGTACGACGAATATGTGGAACGCCGAAAATGCCTGATCGACGGTCTGAACCGCATACCGGGCGTCTACTCCCCTATTCCCATGGGAGCATTCTACACGGTTGCCAAGTTGCCAGTAGACGACAGTGAGAAGTTCTGCAGATGGTGTCTTGAAGAATTCAACTATGAAGGTGAGACGGTGATGATGGCTCCCGCAAGCGGATTCTACACCACGCCAGGTGCCGGAATCAACCAAGTGCGCATCGCCTATGTGCTTAAAAAGGAAGACCTAAACCGCGCACTCTTCATCTTGCAGAAGGCATTGGAGCAGTATCCCGGCAGAGTGGAAGAATAGAATAATGTGTTGAAAACGATGAATTTCCCTCTCTTCATAGCAAAAAAGATATATCGTGACAAGGGCGACAAGCACATGGTGAGCCGCCCGGCCATACGGATTGCCACGCTCGGTGTGGCCATCGGACTGGCCGTCATGATTGTATCTGTTTGCGTGGTGCTGGGATTCAAACATACCATTCGCGACAAAGTGGTTGGCTTTGGCAGCCATATTTCAGTGGGAGAATTCATGACGGTAAAGTCAACAGACATGAATCCCATCGTGATGAATGACAGCATGATGAGCGTACTGAGCCATTCATGGGGAGTGAAACATGTGCAACGCTATGCGATGAAACAGGGCATACTGAAAACCGACGAGGATTTTCTGGGCGTGATGTTCAAGGGAATAGCGCAAGAATATGACACCACGTTCATCCATAACCATCTCATCGAAGGCAGTATTCCTCATTTCAGCGATGAATCGAGCAAGCAGGTAATCGTGATATCCAAGATGATTGCCGACCAGTTGAAACTGCATGTGGGCGACAAAGTCTTTGCCTATTTCCTAAGAGACAACGATGTGAGGGCAAGACGTTACACCGTGGCCGGAATCTATCAGACAAACCTGACCATGTTTGACAAAGTGACATGCCTGACAGACATGTATTCCACGGTGAAACTGAATGGATGGGAGCCCGAGCAGGCAAGCGGAGCAGAGATTACCGTTGAAGATTTCAGCAAACTGGATGAAGTGGAGGATGTATTGGTGCATAAAGTAAACCGGACTACCGACCATTTCGGACAGACGTATGCCGCACAGAAAATCCAAGATACTTATCCGCAAATATTCTCCTGGCTTGATTTGCTCGACCTGAATGTGTGGATCATCCTTGCCCTGATGGTATGTGTGGCTGGTTTTACCATGATCAGCGGACTGCTCATCATCATTTTGGAACGCACAAATATGATTGGCGTGCTCAAAGCATTAGGTGCCAAGAACAAAACAGTGAGACATACGTTCCTCTGGTTTGCCGTTTTCATCATTGGAAAAGGCCTTCTCATCGGTAATATTCTTGGAATCGGCATCGTTTTGCTGCAGCGAATCACAGGAATTATCAAACTCGACCCAACCACCTATTATGTGAACACGGTCCCGGTGGAGATGAATATTCCCCTGATTGTTCTTTTGAACGTTGCCACTTTGCTGATTAGCGTTTTCGTACTCATTGCACCCAGTTATCTTATCTCGCATATCCATCCTGCAAAGTCGATGAGATACGAATAATCATGTATATATTCGTTGCTTTGCGAGCATTATTGTCCGATAACGGAATAATATTATCTTTATACAACAAAAAATGCACAAATAATTTTGAAATGTGCAGAATATCTATTAACTTTGCACAAAATATTTAAAATTGTGCAATGGAAAAGATACCATCCTTCAATTCATATATAGAAAAAACTATCATTAAGAATTGGGATCAAGACGCATTGACCGACTATAAAGGAGCCACCCTGCAATACAACGACGTTGCCAGAAAAATAGAAAAACTGCACATTCTGTTCGAAAGCAGTGGCATCAACAAAGGCGACAAGATTGCATTATGCGGACGAAACAGTGCTCATTGGGCCGTGGCCTTTCTCGCCACACTCACCTACGGAGCCGTTGTTGTGCCCGTATTACATGAATTCAATGCAGAACAGATACACAATATCGTGAACCACAGCGAAGCCCGGTTGCTTTTCGTGGGCGATGTGGTGGCAAAAACCATCCAACCAGAGGAGATGCCGGCACTGGAAGGAATTGTGCACCTGCCTGATTTCTCTTTAATTATATCTCGTTCTGAGTCGCTAACCTATGCCCGCGAGCATCTTAATGCACTTTTTGGATCAAAATATCCCAAATTCTTTAGGCCGGAACACATCTCCTATCATCAGGACATGCCTGAAGAACTGGCAATTATCAACTATACAAGTGGAACAACTGGGTTTTCGAAGGGCGTGATGTTACCTTACAGAGCCATTTGGGGCAATCTTGATTTCTGTCTTAACAGACTTGGCTCCAAAATAGCCAGCAGAAGCAATGTGCTGAGCATCCTGCCCATGGCCCACATGTATGGTATGGCCATCGAATTCATATTCCCGTTCTGCCATGGATGCCATTTGTTCTTCCTGACACGTCTCCCGTCGCCGGCAATAATAGCACAAGCGTTTGCAGAAGTAAAGCCTTCCATCGTGATTTCCGTACCTTTGGTAATCGAAAAGATTATCCGCAAGAAGGTATTCCCCAAGATTCAGAACAACATGGTGCGCCTGCTGCTGAACATGCCCGTAGTAAGCAAGAAAGTAAAACAGAGAATCTGCGATCAGGTGTATGAGGCTTTCGGCGGCAATCTCTATGAAGTGATTGTGGGAGGTGCTGCGCTGAACCAGGAAGTGGAAGCGTTCTTAAAGAACATCGACTTCCCCCTGACGGTGGGCTATGGTACCACTGAATGCGCCCCGCTTATCAGTTACAGCGACTATCACGACTTTGTTCCCGGCAGTTGCGGGACACCTGTTGACCACATGGAAGTGAGAATCAACAGCAACGACCAGCAGAATGAACTTGGAGAAATACTCACACGAGGCGTGAACGTGATGCTCGGCTACTTCAAAAACGAAGAAGCAACGCGCCAAGTGATAGATGAAGACGGATGGTATCATACCGGTGACCAAGGAATTATGTCTGAAGACGGACACATATTTATTAAAGGACGCATCAAGAACATGCTTTTGGGTTCCAACGGTCAGAATGTATACCCGGAAGAAATAGAAGACAAACTCAACTCAATGGCCTTAGTGTCTGAGTGTATTATCGTGCAACGTGAGGACAAACTGGTGGCACTCGTTTACCCAGACCATGAGGAAGTGGCCGAAATGGGATTCTCTGAAGCCGACATAGAGGGAATCATGGAACATAACCGACAGGAACTGAATGCCCACCTGCCCGGTTATTGCAAGATTTCCGCCATCCAACTGCAAGGGGAAGAGTTTTCCAAGACACCCAAAAAGAGCATCAAACGATATCTATACCACTAATATCTAACATTATCCTTATTACACATCGCAAAAAATAACATCTATATATGGACGTACCGAGTTTTAATGGAATTATCCAGAAGAGCATCATCGACAATTGGGATCTTGATGCACTGACAGACTACAAAGGGGCTACTCTACAGTATCATGACGTAGCACGCAAAATCGAAAAGTTGCACATCATGTTTGAAAACAGTGGCGTAAGCAAAGGCGACAAGATTGCGTTATGCGGCCGCAACAGTGCAAACTGGGCTGTAGCATTCCTTGCCACACTTACTTATGGAGCCATTGCCGTGCCGATACTGCATGAATTCACCGCCGATCAGGTGCATAACATTGTGAACCACAGTGAAGCAAAACTGCTTTTTGCCGGTGATGTGGTATCAACGACTATCGACGCCACCAAGATGCCCATGCTTGAGGGAATCATATATATACCAGACTATTCGCTGATTCTCTCACGAACAGACAAACTGACGTATGCCCGGGAACACCTAAACGAAATGTTCGGAAAGAAATATCCCAAATATTTCAGGAAAGAACATGTGAACTACTATCTGGACAGCGCTCCCGATGAGTTGGCAATGATTAACTATACCAGCGGAACCACGGGATTCTCGAAAGGCGTGATGATACCTTATCGTGCGCTGTGGAGCAACTACGATTTCGCAGAAGACGTGCTCGGCAAAACCATCAAGAAAGGCGATAACACCATCAGCATTCTTCCCATGGCCCATATGTATGGAATGGCATTTGAATTCATGTTTGAATTCCTACACGGATGCCATGTGTTCTACCTGACGCGAATACCTTCACCAGCCATTATCGCACAAGCATTTGCCGATATTCGTCCGGCAATCATCATCGCCGTGCCACTGATTATCGAGAAGATTATCAGGAAAAAGGTTTTCCCAAAGATACAAAACAATCGCATGCGCCTACTTATGAGCATGCCCATGATCAGCAAAAAGGTGCGGGAAAAGATTTGCGCGCAAGTGGTGAATGCCTTCGGCGGAAAATTCGAGGAGGTTATTATCGGCGGAGCCGCCTTCAACCAAGAGGTGGAACAATTCCTCTACGGCATCGGATTCCCATATACCGTAGGCTATGGGGCAACAGAATGTGCTCCGATTATTTGCTATGAAGACTGGCGGAAGTTCGTTCCTGGCTCTTGCGGTAAAGCAGCCCTGCACATGGAAGTGAAAATCGACAGCCACGACCCGGAAAATGTTCCTGGAGAAATACTTGCTCGCGGACTGAATGTGATGCTTGGCTACTACAAAAACGAGGAAGCCACACGCGAAACGCTTGACGACGAGGGATGGTATCATACTGGAGATCTGGGTACGATGGACCGTGACGGCAATGTTTTCATCAAAGGAAGATCGAAAAACATGCTCTTAGGTGCAAACGGACAGAACATCTACCCGGAGGAAATCGAAGACAAACTGAATTCTCTGGCCATGATCGTTGAGAGCATCGTCATTCAGAAGGACGACAAACTGATAGGATTGGTGTTCCCCGATTTCGATGAAGCCAAGTCAATGGGATTCTCCAATGAAGATCTGGAGAAGATCATGGAAGAAAACAGGCAGCAACTGAACAGCACACTGCCTGCATATTGCAAAATTTCTGCCATCAGAATCCATCAAGAGGAGTTCGCCAAGACTCCCAAGAAGAGCATAAAAAGATACCTGTACTACGAATAAAGTACAGGTATCTTTTTATCAAAGCAACACCGTGGAACGTACACGGCTCAACGTTTCAGGAGTCATCTGCAGATAACTGGCGATATACAACAGAGGTGCTCGCAGCGCTATCTGAGGTGACAATTTGCACAAACGCCTGTATCGGTTCTCTGCACTTTCGAAACGGACGAGGTCGGCGTGAATCTGCGAAACGATGAGCGATTCCTCCAATATCTTGCGATAAAGAATCTGTATGTTCACATTATGCAGAGCAACCTCCTCAAGTCTCTGCTTCGGCAGTTCATATAGAATGGTCGGTTCGAGGGCTTCTATCTCTTGAAGAGAAGGCACTTCCTTGAACAAACTCTCTATCGACATCATAATACTACCCTCAACGGCAAGATATTCTGTTACCTCCTTGCCGTTTTTCAGATAATACTGGCGCATGAGTCCTTTATCGATATAGATGATGCTCTTGCAGATATCTCCCTCGTGGAGCACCCGTTCACCCTTGGCAACCTTGCGTGGCACAAGCACGCTCTCGAGGATATCAAGTTCGTCATGGCTCATGGTGCTGTACTTTCTGGCCAGTTCTCGGGCCACATCGCGTGTCGTGTTGTGTAATTCTCTCATTCCTGTTCCTCCTTGTTCAATTAATCTGCCTTATTCAATAAATCTGATTCTTTTATAGTTTTATATAGTTTGTTAGTCAAGTTTCAAAACTGCAAGGAATGCTTTCTGGGGAACTTCCACGTTGCCGATTTGCTTCATGCGTTTCTTTCCCCTCTTCTGCTTTTCCAAAAGTTTACGTTTTCTACTCACGTCTCCGCCATAACACTTGGCCGTGACGTCTTTTCTCACCTGTTTCACCGTCTCGCGTGCAATGATTTTTGCACCAATGGCGGCCTGGATGGCAATGTCGAACTGCTGTCTCGGTATGAGTTCCTTCAGTTTCTCACACATTCTCCTTCCGAAACCGACAGCATTATCCTGATGAGTCAGTGTAGACAATGCATCGACGGGCTCTCCATTCAAGAGAATATCCAGTTTAATCAGCCTCGAAGGTCTGTATGAGTCAATATGATAATCAAACGAAGCATACCCCTTGGAAATGCTTTTCAGTTTGTCATAGAAATCAATCACAATCTCGCCCAGCGGCAGCATGAAGTGCAACTCCACCCTATTGCCGCTTACATATTCCTGCTTGATGAGTTCCCCTCGCTTGTCAAGACACAATTTCATGATCGGTCCGATGAAATCAGATGCCGTGATAATACTTGCCCTGATATATGGCTCCTCGATGTGGTCAATCATCGTCTGCTCTGGCAGACCGGAGGGATTGTGCACTTCTTTCTCGCCACCTTGCTTGTCGTAAACCATATACGAGACATTGGGGACGGTTGTAATCACATCCATGTTGAACTCGCGGTCTAATCGCTCTTGCACGATTTCCATGTGAAGCAATCCCAGGAATCCACAACGGAAACCAAATCCCAATGCCACGGAAGACTCGGGTTGGAACGTCAGAGAGGCATCGTTCAACTGCAGTTTCTCCAAAGAAGCACGAAGATTCTCATATTCGGTCGGGTCAATGGGATACACGCCGGCAAACACCATGGGCTTCACTTCCTGGAATCCCTCTATTGCCTTAGTGCAAGGACGGGCAATATGCGTGATGGTATCGCCCACTTTTACTTCCTTGGAGTCTTTTATGCCACTGATTATATACCCCACATCGCCCGTGCTGAGTTCATTTCTGGGAATCATATCCATCTTGAGCACTCCAATTTCGTCGGCATCGTATTCCATGCCCGTGTTGAAGAATTTCACTTTATCACCTTTGGCAATGGTTCCATTCAGAATCTTGAAATAAGCGATGATACCACGGAATGAATTGAATACCGAATCGAATATCAATGCCTGCAATGGAGCCTCTGGATCTCCGACAGGGGCAGGTATACGCTCTACCACAGCGTTGAGTATATCCTCAACGCCCTCACCTGTTTTTCCCGATGCCCGGATGATATCACTCCGGTCACAGCCAATCAGTTCCACGATTTCGTCTTCCACTTCATCGGGCATCGCACTGGGCATGTCAATCTTATTGATAACAGGAATAATTTCCAGGTCATTGTCAATGGCCATATACAGGTTACTGATGGTCTGTGCCTGAACGCCTTGCGTGGCATCCACCACGAGCAAGGCTCCTTCACAGGCAGCAATGCTTCTGGACACCTCATACGAAAAGTCCACATGTCCCGGAGTATCTATCAGGTTCAGAATATACTTATCATTCTTATAGGTATATTCCATCTGTATGGCATGGCTCTTGATGGTGATTCCGCGCTCGCGTTCAAGGTCCATATCGTCAAGCATCTGCCCTTCCGTTACCTGAATAGTTTTGGTATATTCAAGCAAACGGTCTGCCAATGTAGACTTTCCATGGTCTATATGCGCGATAATACAGAAATTCCTAATATGTTGAATCTTTTCCATCAGTCTTGTTTTTGGTTGCAAATTTAACCAAAAATCCCGAATTAGCAGCCAGTACAGATAAAAAATCGGTAGAAAACGGCTTATTTGTGACATTTCTTTTCAGTTTTTCTTGCTTTTTGACATTTGACCGCATTCATAAGAGTAACAGAGCGCTGGAGTTATAAGATTCCGACAAAAGACGCAGACCACCATGCAGAAAGGGATTCTGGGGTTTGTTGGAATGCCTATCCATTACCGATGCTCATGGAAATAACGCCCTAACAAGCAAGGTCTATCATGAACGGGGCAATGGCTATGACTACAAAAGGCATATCAATAAAAAATATTGAAAATCAAATAAAATATGGAATGATAAACGAATGTAAAAATACATGGCTGGCGCGCAAATTACTTTTAACGGCATCAATTGGATTGTTAAAAGAGAACAAAACAATAGGACAAAATGTCAGATTTACATTTTTTGCCCCTATTTTTGCACAAAAGTTTTTTTGAATATCGAACAAACGTGTTAAAGTAAGTTTTGGGAATGCTCCATTCCCAGGCTAACAAGAAAAAAAGAATAATAATTAAAACATTAAAGAAGAGAATATGAAAAAGGTATCAAACTATTTGGTTTATGCGATGTGCATCATTGCCATTGCATTTTCAGCAGGATCTTTTGTAAAAGTCTATGCCAACAAAGCACCTCTCGCTTCAAGTGCTACTGCAGCCCCCGGGCAGCCAGTTGACCTCACTTATGCAGCAGACAAGGCACTTCCATCGGTGGTTACCATTCGTGTGGTGAAGAACTCAAAGACTGTAATACGAGAAGTGCAGAACGACCCGTTTGAAGATTTCTTCAGCGATCCCTTTGGTTTCTTCGGCACTCCAAATAGAGGAAACGGCGGCACACGCAAGTATCAGCAGCAGACTCCAAAGCAGCAAGGCTCCGGCTCTGGTGTGATTATATCATCAGACGGATATATCGTGACCAACAACCATGTGGTTGCTGATGTTGATGAGATTACTGTCATTTTGACAGACAACCGTGAATTCTCTGCAAAAGTCATCGGAACAGATGCCGATTCAGATCTTGCCTTGGTAAAAGTAAACGCAAAAGACCTACCAGCCATTACCATTGCAGACAGCCAGAAACTGAGAATTGGCGAGTGGGTATTGGCCATTGGTAACCCATTCTCTATTGGAACAACTGTCACAGCAGGTATTGTCAGTGCAAAGGCACGCTCAATGGGCGGCGGTGTTCAGAGTTTCATCCAGACTGACGCTGCCATTAACCGCGGTAATTCCGGTGGAGCACTGGTCAATACCAATGGTGAACTGGTGGGCATCAATGCCATGCTCTATTCAGAAACAGGTTCATATAGCGGCTACGGATTTGCCATTCCCACCACTATTATGAATAAGGTGGTGAGCGACTTGAAGACATACGGCACCGTGCAGCGTGCATTAATAGGAATTCAAGGCAGCGATTTGAATAACTATACCGACAATTTGAAAGAACAAGGCAAAGAGGTTCCAGACTTCGGAGTAGTGAATGGCATCTACGTGGCCAAGGTTGTTGAAGACGGCGCAGGTGCTGCTGCCGGTCTGAAAGAGGGTGACGTGATTACAAGCATTGATGGAAAGCCACTGTCAAAGATGGCAGAACTGCAGGAATATCTTGCCAACAAGCGCCCGGGTGATAAGGTTACACTGTCTTATCTGCGCAACAAGGCTAAGAAAACCGCCACTGTGACACTGAAGAACGCACAAGGAAACACCAAGGTGGTGAAGAAAGCCGACCTTGATGTGCTGGGTGCCAACTTCCGTGAAATCAGCAAGGAAGAAAAAGAACAGTTCGACATCAATTACGGTATCGTGGTTACCAAGGTTGACAATGGCCCATTCAAGAAGAAAGGCGTTCCCGTGAAGTTCATCATTCTGACGGTTAACGACCAGCCAGTGAAGTCGATAACACAACTGCAAGAACTGGTAAAAGAAGCATCAACCAGCAAAACGCCGGTGCTGTATATAAAGGGAATGTATCCAAGCGGTAAAGTGGACTTCTTTGCCATACCGTTGGAAGACGATTGATAGGATACAGTCATCTTTTCAAAACAAAAATGCCAATTACGTAAAAATAATTGGCATTTTGTTTGTTTTTACGAAAGAAAACCCGTATTTTTGCATTTGCTTTTAATCAATGTGCACCATGAGACAACTAAAAATCACAAAATCAATAACAAATCGAGAGAGTGCTTCTCTTGACAAATATCTGCAGGAAATCGGTCATGAAGACCTTATCTCTGTGGAAGAAGAGGTAGAACTCGCACAGCGCATAAGAAAAGGCGACCGTGAAGCACTCGAAAAACTCACCAAGGCGAATTTGCGATTTGTTGTTTCTGTAGCAAAACAGTATCAGAATCAGGGACTTAGTCTTCCCGATCTGATCAACGAGGGTAACCTCGGATTGATAAAAGCCGCCGAGAAGTTCGATGAGACGCGCGGTTTCAAGTTCATCAGTTATGCTGTATGGTGGATTCGTCAAAGCATTTTACAGGCAATTGCTGAACAAAGCCGCATTGTAAGGCTGCCGTTGAACCAAGTTGGGTCGGTAAACAAGATAAACCGCGTGCTGAGTAAATTCGAACAGGAGAATGAACGACGCCCCAGCATTGACGAAATAGCAGATAAAGTGGATCTTCCACAGGAAAAAATCGAAGATGCAATCAAGGTAACGGGAAGGCATGTCAGCATGGATGCACCGTTTGCAGACGGAGATGACAACAGTTTGCTTGACGTTTTGGTGAACGATGACTCCCCCATGGCCGACAAAACACTTGTTCTGGAATCCTTGAGAGAAGAAATCAATCGGGCTCTGCTCACGCTCAATGAGCGCGAAAGGAATATCATCGAGGCCTTTTTCGGCATCAACCGCCCGGAAATGACACTCGAAGAAATCGGCGACAAATACGGACTCACGCGCGAACGTGTCAGACAAATCAAGGAAAAGGCAATTCGACGCTTGCGCCATAATACGAAGAACCGCCTTTTGAAAGCATATCTTGGTCAATAAGGCGATGAATGAAACAATTAAGAATCTTTAAATTTGAAATGAAAAGAAACGTTGTTATTGTTTTTGCGATAACATTACTGATGTGCGCATTTACAGCATCTGCTAAGAATAAGGTAGTTCCAAAGATCTATGTCTTCGGTTTATCTGCATCATTCAATGACTCTATAGTCTATTTCACGGAAATCCAGGAAATAGACAGTGCATGGATCAATGACAAGAATAATTTCCTTTTGCACAGGAACAACTACTCATACCAGTTGCGTGACTATTTCATTGAGAAAGGACAGCCCAACCGTACATGTATTACTTCCTATGCCTTGAACAGAAAAGACATTGAAAAGAAGTATCTGGAAATGAAGAGCCTGTACTCAAATGATTTGAAAGGAAAAAAGAAAAACAAGAAAAAGGTTCGGAACTATGACATCAAATTACTGACGCTCAACGACTTTAAATACGAAGTCGTCGTTCCCAATGAATACGACAATGATCAGGATGAGCCGAAAGTAAAAGTCAAAAAGCCCAAAAAGAACAAGCAGAGACCTGCCAAGCCTGTTGTAGAAAAGGGAGCACCGGCATAGGCTAAACTGTCATCATGGCATTGTTATCGAATATGAACATCAACCATTTCAAGATTGCAGACTTTAACGTCAAAATAGTATTCAAGGAGTCTCAGATAAACGACATGAGACTCCTTCCCTCATTTGAGCCCTTCAGACAAGAAGCAACAGATGATGATCTGTTTTTCCGACTCACCGTCGACGATGAACTAAAGCCCCGCCCAAAGGAAGGAAAAGAACATATCGGGAAATTCGACACTGGAAATGGAGAAACCATTGTTGACAGGTTTCCTGACGGCGGCTATCAGTATATCATCAAGGACATCAATGGTTACGAGTGCTGTCTGCTGCAAGCAAACAAGAGTTTCAACGACTGTAAATGTGCGCTCAACGGCAATTACAACATGCGTTGTTTCGGACTGAATAATGCATTGATGCTTATTTTTGCATTTGCTGGCAGTCTGAAACAAACCGTACTCATACACGCTTCACTGGTAAGGCATAATGGCTACGGATACGCATTTATTGCAAAAAGCGGTACGGGAAAGAGCACACAGGTGAGCATGTGGCTCAGACACATTCCCAATTGTGACTTAATGAACGACGACAACCCCATTATACGCATCATCGACGGAGAACCGTTCATATACGGAAGCCCTTGGAGCGGGAAGACGCCATGCTATCGCCAAGTAAAAGCACCATTGGGAGCCATCACGCGAATAGACCGGGCGAAAGAAAACAGCGTGGAGAAACTGCCTCCTATAGAAGCATTTGCCTCGCTCTTGCCCTCTTGCTCTTCCATGAGATGGGACAAAGACATTTTTGATGCCATCTGTAATAATGTTACCAGAATAGTTGAGACAACCGGATTATACATTCTTCATTGTCTCCCCAACAGAGAAGCAGCCATTGTATGCCATCAAGCCATATCAAAATAACAGAGATTCAGTTTACAAATGCTGAGTTTCTTCCAGAAATCGTGAAACTCCTCAACGAAGGTCACACAGTGACTTTGCGTCTGAAAGGATTCAGCATGCGCCCGTTTTTAGAAGATGGGCGCGACAAAGCCCTTCTTGTGAAGCCGCAGCATCCGCAAAAAGGAGATCCAGTGCTTGCAGAAATAGCACCTGGACACTTCGTCTTACACCGCATCATTGCCATCAATGACAAGGAAGTGGTACTAAGGGGTGACGGGAATCTTGGTGTTGAGCGCTGCCGGCCAGAAGATATAAGAGGAGGCGTAAAAGGATTCTACCGAAAAGGACGTGACCAACTGGATGCCACCGACGGTTTGAAATGGAAAGTCTATTCATGGATTTGGACCAGGCTCTTTCCCATTCGCCGCTACCTGCTTGCATTCTACAGAAGGATATGGTTACGTTTTTTCAAGGCAATATAACAAAACAAGTATAACAAGGATATGAAAGCGAAAAAAGGATTTAATCTCAGAACGGTTTGTAAAGAACAGGTTATCGTTGCCGAAGGCAAGGAAAACATTGACTTTAGCAGCATTATCAGTATGAACGAATCGTCTGCTTATCTGTGGAGAAACGTTCAGCAGCGAGACAGTTTCACAGAGGAAGACCTCAAAGAACTGCTCACTGCTGAATATGATGTTGATGACGCTACTGCTCTCGCCGATGCCACCGAACTGGCAAAGCAATGGCTTGAAGCAGGAATCATTGAGCCTTAATCCACAGGATTGTTCTCCGCAAAGATTGCCATTCTCTCATCAAGCAATGCATACTGATTGTCATTGATGAATGATGTGCATACGCGCAGACCTTCCTGATGGCTTCCTGTGGTGACAAGACAGATGGCACTCACCCCATAATACATCAGTTCATGGGCTAGTTCCCCACTTGTCATACCGGGATATCCTATCGTGAAATAGAATCCATCGGCGATTGGCTCGTCCAAATCTTTGTCATAGACAACATAGAAATGGTGACGACGGAAAATATCCTTAAGTTTTCCTGCTCGCTCACCATAGACACTCACCTCCTTGCGGAAATCATATGTGCCGTCAGAGGCTGCTTTCAGCATGGCAGCCATGGCATATTGTGCACTGTGACTGGTACCTGATGACAAGGCATAGAGCATACGAGTGGAGAAAACCAAGCCAAAAGGCAACCCTTCATAGCGATTTGCCAAAGCCTCAAAATGGCGACGGAACAGTTTGTCACCAATACACGTCACGCCAATTCGCTCACCAGCATAACTGAAAGCCTTGGATCCGCTGATCAAAAGAATGTAATTGTCTGTATATCGAGCCACTGTCGGCTGATAAGGCGGCATAAACGGCTGGCTGAGATTCTTCCTGAAATCCATGGCAAAATAAGCCAAGTCTTCCATCACAATCGTATCGTAACGGTTGGAAAGTTCTCCAATAACCTTCAGTTCTTCCTCATTGAAACAAATCCACGAAGGATTGTTCGGGTTGCTGTATACGATTGCACAGATGTTACCGTTTGAAAGATAACTCTCCAGTTTAGGCCCCAGTTTCTCTCCGCGGTAATCATAAACGTCAAAAGTCTCATATTTCACACCCTGAACCTGCAACTGCATCTTCTGGACAGGGAATCCCGGATCGATAAACAACACGGTATCTTTCTTCGGATCGCACTGTGAGCAGGTTAGGAACGAAGCAAATGTTCCCTGCATAGAACCACATACAGGCACACAACCTTCAGGAGAAATGTCAACACCGATGAATGCTTTCACAAAACGGGATGCTTCCTCTTTCAACATTGGGAGACCTTGAATGTCGGGATAACTGTGCGCTATCCCTTCATTCAAGGCTTTTATCTGTGCATCTACTCCTACTTTTGCAGCAGGCAGGCCAGGAATACCCATTTCCATCTTAATGAACTCAACGCCAGACTCCTTCTCAGCAAAGGCTGCAATAGACTTCACTTCACGGATAGTTGCCTTGGCAAAGTCCTGAATGCCAAAATCGCGGATGGCACCATCAATAAGTTCTTTCTGAATTGGAGTCTGTTTCATCGCTGCGCCTCCCTACCAATAGCCAATGCCTTGATGTTTGCCTCAACGACAGCATCTCCCTTACGTCCGAATACACGGCGAATGGCATCTTCCAATTTACCGTATTCGATTCCAAGGGCTTTCTGGGCAGCACCCAAGAGGATAACATTTGCACTGCGAGGTACACCATTTTCCTTGGCAGCCTTCTCTATATCCAAAGAGATAACGTTCTTTACCTTTGCCAGATCACCATTAATCACCTCCATGTCAGGATAATTCGGGATGTTTACGAATGGCGTACTTGAGGTAATAATCCATCCGTTCTTGCCCAAATATGGCAAATAGCGCAATGCTTCCATCGGTTCCATGGATATAATCACATCGGCACCGCCCGCAGGAATAAGGTCGCTGGCTATCGGATCAGATGAAATACGGAGATTACTCTGCACGTCTCCACCTCTTTGCGACATTCCATGAACTTCGGCCTGTTTGATATAGAGGTTCTCTTTCATGGCTGCTTCACCAATGATCGTTGCTATGGACAGGATGCCTTGGCCTCCCACTCCACATAAGATAATATCTGTTTTCATTTCTGTGCCTCCTTTGCTTTCTTTTGTTTCAAATGGCGCTGAAGTGTTTGCATACACTCACGACGCGGAATAATCACACTCACACCATGATAGTTGATTTCATCACGCAATGTCTGGGTTATTTCTGGCATATTCTTAGGCAGTGGAACCACCACTTTAAGATGTTCTTCGGGAACACCCAAACCGCGGCAAATAGCCTCAAACTTGTTTGTTCCTGCAGAATCCTGGCCTCCCGTCATGGCTGTTGTCAGATTATCACTGATTATCACGGTAATGTCTGCATTCTCATTGATAGCATCCAGCAATCCTGTCATACCAGAATGAGTGAAAGTAGAATCTCCGATGATTGCAACAGCAGGCCACAGGCCAGCATCTGCAGCACCTTTAGCCATCGTGATGGATGCTCCCATATCCACGCATGAATGAATGGCACGGTATGGAGGCAGGAATCCCAGCGTGTAACAGCCGATATCGCCAAACACTCTTGGGTTTTCATACTCCTTCAACACTTCGTTCAAGGCGGCATAAACATCTCTGTGGCCGCATCCCTGACAAAGTGCCGGCGGACGAGACACAACATCTTCACATGGTTCATGGTTCTCAAGCGGAGCCAATCCCAAGGCTTTCTTCAGTGCATCGGGGTTCAATTCGCCCGTACGGGGCAGTTCGCCCGTCAAACGACCACGGATGACAGCATTGCCCGGCATCACTCCACGTACTATAGCTTCAATAAACGGCTGGCCCTCTTCAGCAACGAACACCTCTTCGCAAGCCTCTGTCATCTGGCGAACCAAGTCTTTGGGCAGAGGATACTGGCTGATTTTCAGCACTGGATAAGGACATCCTTCAGGGAAGCATTCCTTCAGATAATTGTATGCAATACCGCTTGCGATGATACCCAATTTGTGATTTCCGGCATCTTCATAGCGATTATATGCACTGTTCTTTGCACATTCCTCCAACATGGCCTGCTGCCCTGTTACGATTACGTTGCGTTTGCGGGCGTTGGCAGGCAGGAGCACCCAACTGGAAGCCTCAGCATTATAATTCATCTCGTTCTGCGGGCGGGCAGTTTCCTTCACTTCCACTACGGCACGAGAGTGAGCCATGCGTGTTGTTACACGCATCAGCACCGGCAAATGAATCTTCTCAGAGAAGTCGTAAGCCACTTCCATCATGTCGTAAGCCTCCTGCTGGCTGCTGGGTTCAAAGGTAGGAATCATGGCAAACTTTCCGTAAAAACGTGAATCCTGCTCATCTTGCGATGAGTGCATGGATGGATCGTCAGCCACCAAGACCACGATACCGCCATTCGTTCCCGTCATAGCAGAATTCACAAAGGGATCTGCACAGACATTTAAACCGACATGTTTCATACAAACAAGCGCCCTCTTTCCCATGAACGACATACCGAGCGCTGCTTCCATCGCCGTTTTTTCGTTGGTTGACCAGCGACGATGAATGTTTCGTTCCTTAGCCAAAGGAGAATCCTGGATATACTCCGTGATTTCCGTTGACGGCGTTCCTGGATAGGCATAAACACCGCTCAGCCCTGCATCGATGGCACCTTGAGCAATAGCCTCATCACCTAATAAAAGTTTCTTCATATAATTATAATAGTTAATAGATAAAGATAAAAGTCTCACTTCATTGTAATGGTCAGCGGCGTATGGAGGGCATTTATCGTCTCCTCGGCACGCAATTTCCACTCATTCATTGTGCGCACATCGTTCTTGCTCCATGCAGAGCCGAAATAATAAGTGTATTTTTCACCTGGCTGGTAAGCGGCAATTCCCACAGCGTGGCCGGCAATGCCGTTCAATACCTCTTTGTCCATCACTGTCTTGGTCGTTTTCACACCATTGGGGAATAGAACACCCACGTAAATCTGGAAATTCTGTGCAGCAGGATTATCGGTCGGGTCGGCATAGAGCACCATGTCTTCGCCGAGAATCATACTCTCCAGGTCTTCCTGATGAACCACGACGCCCATGGCAAGATTAGCAGCCTTGGTCAGACCGTCATACCAAACGGTGCATTTGTTAAAATTCGACCCTTTGTCAAGGCTGATTATGCGATGCTCTACCACATTTGCATCTCCGTTGATGGCTGTAGGATGATAAGAAACTTGAACGGTAAAGCGAAGCGGACCATTATCCAGAATCTTGTAATCCTTATAGCAATAAGGAAGAATCAGTTTGTCACCGTCCATCAATGCGGGTGCTCCACCACCGAGACTGGGTCCTACCTTGTAGCAGTCAAGACCGTAGCCATGATCGAAATGATAGGTTGTCGCCTCTTCCATGGCAAGAGCCTCTTCTTTCTTTCCAGCCGCTTTCAATGCTCCTATCTTCGGGTGGTTCGTCAATTCTGTCACATAGCGCTTTTCAACCTCTAAGTCTGGTGTGTTCTTTACCCACACATCCACGCCAAAGGCACGCTCTCCGCTCTTCTGCAATGCAGGTCCGTAAATTCTGTAAGCGGTTCTGTCGTTCTCCCATGCGATATCATCCACACGCTCAGGATACATTCTTCCGGTGACAAAAGTCTTCATGGCACGCGGAGTACCCGAAGAAATGGTAAGCGCGGCACTACCGCAAGGGCGCACAGCCACGTCGACCAAAATCTTGCCATCATAGGAAATCTGATAGGCGACCTCTTGTCCCAGCGCATTTTTCACCACAATGGGTTGTCCCACATTAATGCCGAGTAGTTTGTAAACAGCATATAAGTCGATTTCAACAACTTCTTGTCGCTGCACTTTCTCTTCATTCGTCACTGTTACAGTGACATCATTGGCAAACGATGGAGCCATCATCAGGCTTGCCACCAGTGCCATTATCCATCTTGACTTGTTCATAGTAGTATGTTTATTTTAAATATTCCACAAAATGTTCTGCAATCTGCCGGAGCAGGTGATTGCGCGTATTGCCACCATAAATACTATGGTTACGGTTGGTGTATACATTCATCTTGAAGTCCTTGTCTGCCTGAACAAGCGCCTCTGTATACTCATAAGTATTCTGCGGATGCACATTGTCATCGGCAAGACCGTGGCAGATGAGCAGTTTTCCACTCATTCTCGAAGCCCTGTTGATGGGATTGATGTCATAGCCAACGGCATTCTCTTGGGGAGTACGCATAAACCGCTCGGTATAAACGGTGTCATAGTAGCGCCAATCAGTAGGAGGAGCAACGGCAACACCTGCTTTGAACACTGGACGACCTTCGCTCATGCTCATCAACGTGTTGAATCCGCCATAACTCCAGCCCCATATTCCGATGTTATCCTTGTCTACATAAGGAAGGTTTCCCAAGTAAAGCGCGGCCTCCACCTGGTCTTTAGACTCTAATTCGCCTAATTTCATATAGGTGCATTTCTCAAACTCTGCTCCACGGCCACCTGTTCCGCGACCATCTACGCACACCACGATGAAACCTAATTGTGTGAGATAGGTATCATATAGGGCACCACTACCCATTGATCCCATAGACCAAGCGTTGGTAACCTGCTGACTGCCAGGGCCGCTATACTGCCACATGATGACAGGATATTTCTTGGATGGCGTAAAATCGGAAGGCTTGATCATCACACCGTTCAGTTTAACGCCCTCCGAAGTGGTAAACTCAAAGAACTCTTTCGTAGGCAATTGTATGGACGAAAGTGCCTGTCGGAGTTTCTGATTATCAATCAGCGTTGCCAATTCCTTGCCAGCACTGCTGCATGTTGTGAATACATACGGTGTATTGCAGTCGCTCCACTGGTTCACGAAATATCGATAGCCCTTACTGAAGATAGCCGTGTTCCATCCGGCCTTCGGTGTGAGCAACTGTGTCTTGCCGTTTTTAAGCGTTACATACACGCCGCGGTTCAGCGGGTTGCCACCCGTTGACTGATAATACACGCTTCCCGTAGCCTCATCGTAGCCGTAAACAGCGGTCACCTCGCCTATCGGTGTGCTGAATTGTTTCAGCAACTGTCCATTCATATTGTAGAGATAAAGTTTCATGTGACCATCGCGGTCGCTCGGCACCAGCATGTGATTGTCGGTAATTTGTATGCCCGACATGGCATCTTCTTCCACATACTTGTCTACCGTCTCCTTGATGAGCAACTGAGAAACCGTGCTTCGCGGATTCACACTATAGATGTTCAGCACGTCCTGATGGCGGTTCATCGTATAAACAATCATCTTGTCGGCATCGCGAGTGGCCTTGAGGCGCGGAATATAACCATCATGGTCGAGCGGAACCTGAAGTATGCGCGTCTGATGACTCTTAATATCATAACTCAGCACGCTCACTCTCGAGTTCACTTCGCCCGCTTTGGGATACTTATACGAATATACACCAGGATAGGTGGCATTGTCTTTCATCACCGGATATGAACCTTTGAACATCTGCAAGGGATATTCTTTCACTTGCGATTCGTCAAAACGAATCCAGCAAATCATCGTACCGTCTGCATTAAACGAAAGGGCTGAGTTGAAACCAAACTCCTCCTCATACACCCAATCAGGTATACCGTTGATGACTTCATTCCATTTTCCGTCCTTTGTCACCTGACTCTCCGCATTGTCATACAGCAGTTTCACCAGGTAAATGTTATTCTCGCGCACGAAAGCCACCTGCAATCCGTCGTTGCTCCATACAGGAGCCTGCTGCGGACCGCCGTCAGAAAGGCGCTCCAACAGTTTTGTACCGATATTGTAAATATAATACTCGGCAGTGAACGAGCGGCGATAGATGCGATGCGTGCGGGTTTGGATGAGCATTTTCTTACCGTCTGGGCTCAGGATGTAATCATCAAAGGCTGAAATTGTCTGTCCTTTCGTGTCGTTCACATCGAAAAGCACCTCCGTCTGCTTGCCCGTCTTATACGAACAGGCCACGATTTGCTTGCGGTTACTGCTAATCTGCGCATAACTCTCACCGTCTACCAGCGGTGTTACCGTGCGCAGATTCTCAGCACTATATGTTCCGTCAACCACTTGCTTCAACTGAAGATTCCCTGAAGCCAACACACTGGCGGCGCTCATCAGCAAAACCGCCCCCATCAGAATGATTCTTTTCATTTTGTAAAACTACTTTTTTCCCATTAAACAGCATGATTATCAATGTCTGTTCATGGTATCTATTCTCGAATTCTCGTATTTTTCTTTATTCAGTTGGCAAAGTTACGAAAAAATGTGTACATTTGCAACGTTTATAATATAAAAGAGGTTAATGCACTACAACGATTTCGGCACCTGGGCAAGAATGCGCTTTCCCTTCCGCATACAAAAGATATCCGTCAACGCCGGGTTCACCTGTCCCAACCGCGACGGGAGTATTTCATTCGGAGGATGCACATTTTGTGACAACCGCACGTTCAATCCGTCGTACCTTTCCATAGAAAGCACTGCCGCAAACACAGCCAACGTTCTTTCGCTCATCGTTTCTCAGATTGAGGCTGGCAAGAATTTTTTTGCCCGCAAATACCCCGACATGAAGTATCTCGCCTATTTCCAAGCATTTACCAACACATATGCCCCACTCGACCGACTCAAGATGATGTATGAGACGGCTCTCAACGTCGAAGATGTAGTCGGCATTGTGATTGGAACTCGCCCTGATTGCGTATCCGAATCGCTACTCGACTATCTCGGGGAATTGAGCAAAACAACCACGGTAATCGTGGAATACGGCATTGAAAGCGCTAACGATGAAACGCTGAAACACATCAACCGTGGTCACGACTTTGCCTGTTCGCAACGAGCAATTGAGAAAACAGCAGCGCGCGGCATACTTACGGGTGCCCACATCATTGTTGGTTTGCCAGGAGAAGATGCGGAAGAAAGCCTACGACAGGCTTCTGTCATTTCATCGCTGCCGTTGAACATCCTCAAGATACACCAGTTGCAGATTATCAAAGGCACGCGCTTGGCCAAAGAATACGAAGAAAAGCCTTTTCATTTTTATTCTCCGGAAGAATATATTGAATTGATTTCCAATTATATACAACTGATAAGAAAAGATATTATTTTAGAGCGGTTCGTCTCGCAAAGTCCTGCCGATATGCTCATTGCTCCCAAATGGGGACTCAAAAACCATGAGTTTGCCAACCTACTCCACAATTACCTTTGCCAGAAAAACATTTATCAAGGTGCCCATCACCCTGATGGAGCATTCATACCCGTGGAACAGTAGTTCATCAAAAATGCATTCTTTTTCAACAGCATACTTGAATTCAACAACTTTAGAAACTTCAAAAGGAAGGGACTTACAGCATTAGAAAGCCGGTATTTATTAAAAAAAGTCAATCCGCAATCTGGCTATTGTCTTTCATTTTCAGCAGACCTTCGATGGTGACATGCGGATTCTTTTTCATAAAGAGCGCAGTGGAATCCACATTTTTTGTTTTGAAAAATTTGCTGCCCATTACCTGATTGCACACCCACAAGATCTTGCCCACATGAGCATCTCGCTCCTTCTGGCTGCGCGTATCGAAATCGTGGAGCGGATAAAGACTAATGAGATAGAAACAAAGACAGTCAGGCACAATATAACTGCGCTTCATCGTGGAGCGCTGCGAATCAGAATAAAACCGTTTGTAAACAGGATAGTCTTCTCCAAGATACTTATCAAGAGAAATACCAACACGGTCGTCACCAACCACAATGCTCTGGTCGAGTGCACCAATTTGCGCATAGAATTGCGGCACGGGGAGACCTGGTACATAATAAGTGAGTTTGCGAAAGGCATCATTCAATTGCTCATTGATATCGTCCATGTTAGCATATTGTGCGCCCACATCACTGATTATCACCTGCAACGTGGTGTCTTGGAAGAAAGCCAGAAACTTGTTGTTGATTTCCGCATCGTTCACAGAACCCAGTTTCAGGATGTTTTCTATCAGTGTTCTGGTTTCCATGGGATAGCCGGTCTCCATCTGCTGAAGTGCCGAGAAATCGCCCGTGGTGAGATAAATGCTTTCCAATCGGTCATAACGCTGCACCTCGATTGGTTTTACAGCGTCGTCGTTGTCATTTCTGAACTTGAGTTCACATGAAGAAAGAGACAACAAGATGGAAAGTATTAGAATGATTATTCTACCCACGGTTTGCCAAAAAAGTTAAAATAACGCCACAAAATTACTAAAAAATATTGTATAATGCAAATTTTCCGCTAAAAAAATTAAACAAACATTAGTTTTGAAGTATATTTGCATATAGATTTTTTCAAGAAAGCGAATTAACAAAGAATAATTGATCCAATGAAACAACTACTTACCAACATGCTACTCTTTGCATTCGTGCTCGCTGCCAATGCACAGAAGACAATCAAAATCACCGTGAGCAATCCCCTGAAAGTGGCAAGAGAGGCCGCACCAGTGGTCATCCCCGTCAATCAGGACGGCTTTAGTGTGAAATCAGCACTCGTTTCTTGTAACGGAAATGAAATTCCCTGCCAACTGGATGACCTGAACGGCGACGGAGAATATGATGAACTATGTTTTCTGACCAACCTTGGAAAGAAAGAAAAGAAATCTTTCAGCATTGAACTGGCATCTCAAGGCGAACCAAGAACCTATGAGCCACAGGTATATGTAGAGATGATGCTGAGCAACAAGAAGGTTAAAGAGAGCAATAAGCAGGATTTGTATATTTCACAACTCACCGTGGAGAACGGAACCAATGCCTATTGGATGATTCATCACCACGGAGCCGCTTTCGAAAGTAAGAAAGTGGCCTATAGAATCTATTTTGACCACCGCCAAACTGTGGATATTTACGGCAAATATCACCAAGGGCTGGAACTGAAACAGACACAGTTCTATCCCGACCAGCAACAAAAAGATGCCGGATTTGGCGACGATGTGCTATGGGTGGGCTCTACTTTCGGTGTAGGAACATTGCGTGGATGGGACGGAAACAAGCCCACCATGCTGGAAGACGTGAACCACCGCACACAAAGAATCATCTCTCGCGGTCCGCTGCGCACCATAGTGGAAGTCATTGACGACGGTTGGAAGCACAACAATGCACCAAGATTCAAGATGACAACAAGGTATACGCTCTATGCCGGCCACCGTGACTGCCAAGTGGACGTAACCTTCGACAGACCCGTGAGCGAGCATCAGTTTGCTACAGGTATTATCAACGTGAAGAATTCCACGGAATTTTCCGACAAGAAAGGACTCAGAGGATGCTGGGGAACCGACTGGCCGGTATCAGAGAAAGACAGTGCCGGACACAAGCGTGAGACCGTTGGCCTGGGCATTTGCATCCCCGCAAAACACATTGTGAACGAACTTCCTGCCAACAAAGATAATTACGGATATCTGGTGAGTACGCCCGATCAGTCTCTTCACTATGACATCGTATTCTGCAGTGACAACGAAGACTTCGGTTTTCATTCAGCATCGGAATGGTATCAATTCCTCACCGCATGGAAAAAAGAGATTGAGAACCCTGTTGTTGTTCGCTAACGCACCACAAGGGTCTTGAACCAGTCGCGCAACACGCCATGGTATTGATTTTGCGAATCGCTTATCAATACGATGGCGTATGAGCCATCTTGGAGACGAGGACCAAGGCACATACCTTCATAATTGGCAAATTTCCGCCCAAGAAGTGTCAGCCGAGTTCGCCATTCGCACAATAATTGTTTAGGAAGATAAGGAGAACCGTCACCAAGAACAGACTGATTGTCAATGGGTTCCCCCTCGGAGGGATTCACGGCATACAGTTTACAATGAGCAAACGCGCCCACTTTCTTTTTCGGCACATACACCTCTCGCTCCAACACGAGCAGGTGACCGTCGGGCATGGCAAGCATTTCGCTCACGCCCATGGCATAGATAGCAGCCTTACGGCGTGCCTGCGGTGCATCCATCAAATAGGCATACTGCGCCTTGGGCTGAAGCAAGGAATCGACCGTCAATAGGCGCAATCGGTTTTCAACATGATTCACAGGAGTGGCAATACTGCCGTCAGGGCGCAAGGAGGCCTCCGTTGTTATCCAGAATGTGCCATCTTCACCACAACAAGTTATCGACTCCAGCCCATAATTGCTCCTGGCTTTACTGAAAACAGGCGGAAGGGACACTTGCCTGCCGGTAAATTGCCCGTCCAAGGTATATTCCAAAACACGATTGTCCTTTTCACCACATATTAGAAGGGTGTTTTGTGACGGGAAAAAGGCAATACCCTCAGCATCGCGGCCAGATTCCCCACTCTCATGGAACCCCAGATTCTCCGCACGATACAGTTGACCGGTCATCAAATCAATATGCAGACGAAAGAGAAAGAAACCATCTTGCGGCGACTTATCGCTGACAACAGCATAGAGACTGTCTCCCAAATACGTAATTCCGCTATAATTGCCTGGCGGAATCTCGTTTTTGAAATGGCGTTGCTTGTTCATTCGCTCCAACATAGGTTGCGCATTCAGACTCAAAGGGACAAGCAGTAACAAAAAAAACAGTCGTCGCATCACCAGAATTATATTGTTGTTCAAAAGGAAATGCGCAGAATCATCTTGCGTCAGTGCAGAAGATTCCGCGCAATCCATGTGATATGAAAAAGGGAAACCTAATAGGGGTATCCCTTCATTCACAGATTATTTTCCAAAATAACGCTTGAGCAAGCCAGCAAAACCAGCACCATGACGAGCCTCGTCCTTTGCCATTTCATGAACGGTATCATGAATAGCGTCGAAGCCTGCTGCCTTTGCATTCTTGGCAATACGGAACTTGTCTTCGCAAGCACCTGCCTCGGCTGCAGCGCGCTTCTCAAGATTGGTTTTGGTATCCCATACACACTCGCCCAGAAGTTCTGCAAAACGGCTGGCATGATCGGCCTCTTCGAAAGCGTAACGCTTAAATGCTTCAGCAATCTCAGGATAGCCTTCGCGATCAGCCTGGCGTGCCATGGCCAGATACATACCTACTTCTCCGCACTCACCATTGAAGTGGTTGCGCAGGTCTTGAATCATTTCCTCACTAACTCCCTCTGGTTTGCCGTCACCAATGCGATGAACGGTTGCATAAGTAACGTCTCCATCTTCCTTCAATTCAGAGAATTTGGATGCCGGAGCCTTACAGATTGGACACTTCTCGGGAGCAGCATCGCCTTCATAGATATATCCACAAACGGCGCAAATAAACTTTTTCTTCATAATGCTTTGTATTTTTTTGTAAGTAAATAAATATATCCTGATCTGTTTATGCTGCAAATATAAAATAACAAATCGTGAAATGCAAACATTTTAGAGATTTTTACGAAATTTGGTTCCTTATATCTTGCAGCCATTGCAAACACTCATTGCAGGTTAGAACACACATCGCATTCCGTCAGAAGAGCCATAATGAGAGCATACCAAGCGCCCATGCCACAATGACAACCCATCCCACGTTCTTGAAAAACCATCCCACGTGGATGTGTTCCATCTTCATCAGAGCCAGACCGCTAACACTTCCCAGCATCAACACGTTGCCTCCCATCGCACAACTGTAGGCAATGATTTTGTAATACATGTCATTCTCAGGAAGCGAGGAGTCTAATGCGATAAAAGAAACGCCCGTAGCAAAGGTGTCGAGCAGGGAACTGAAGAAGGCTGCAATGGTTCCCATGACCCACACATTATTTATATATAGGTGACACTGAGAAGAAAGCCATGCCACAAAACCCGTCTCCGTGACAACTCCAATAGCAAGAACCACTCCCATGACATAGAGCATCAACTGCAAAATGCCATACTGGAGCACGCGCGGAGTGCGACGCTGAATCATCTGATCAACATTCATCAGTTTGCGATTCATGATTTCATTGACTATCCACAATACAGAGAGTACGCACAAAGCCCCCAGGAACGGACTCAGACGGGTGATAGCATGGAAGGATGGAATAAACCACAATCCGCCGATACCAACAATCAACATCACCAACCGCTGCCATATCTTGAGGTTGGTATCATCTCCACGATAAGGCATGGATGTCCACTGCGAATCGATATGCTCAGGCAACAGGCGCGAAAGCCACCATGTGGGAATCAAATAGGCAAGCAGACATGGCACGGCAAGGGAAAGAGAGAAACTGGTAGCAGAAACGGAGCCGTTGTTCCATAGCAGCAATCCGATAGGATCTCCGATAACAGTGAGCGCGCCACCGCAGTTAGCAGCAATCACAATAGCCGACCCATAGATCATCCGCTGCCGCCTGCTTGGTATCAATTCGTGCATCAACACCAACATCATCGTGGTAACAGTAAGATTATCAAGATTGGCAGAGACAATAAAGGTGAGAAACGTCATCACCCATAGCAGTTTTTTGCTCTTGCGGGTTTTCAGCATCTCCTTGAAAAAGTCAAAGCATCCGTTGTTGTTAAGAATCTCCACGATGGTCATTGTTGCCAATAAGAAGATGACCAACTCTGCTCCTTTACCTACATACTTCAGGAATACATTCTGAGCAATGTATTCCTTAACAGCAATGCTTGTAGGGCTGGCACCTCCAAGGAAATCAATATACTCGCTGGGATGCTGACTCATCACAAAGTCTGAGCCATAGCAGATATACAACACCCACCCCACCGTGCCGGTAAAGATAGCACTGGCAGCACGATTTATCTTCGTCATATTACCCGTGGCAATCATCACGAGCCCGGCTATCCATATTGCGACTATTATCAATGTCATAATCTCTCCTTTCTTTTTTCGATTTTTCCTTTCGAATGAAAATACTTTTATTACCACAGGCAGCACAAAAAGAATACCCTTCTTATCGATGTCTGGGTTCAAAGGATTCCAGAAACAGAACGGAACCCTTATGCAAAGTTACAAATTAATTCTGATACAAACAAGATTTTTAATGTATTATATGTATCGTTTTGGCAATTCCAGGGTGTTTCCTGCCTGTCACAAGGGTTTTCTTTCTTTTCAATTCCTCCTTTTATAATAGAATAATGAGAGCAGTGCACTGCACAGTGTCATAGAAACGCCTATTATCCAATAAACATAGCCATGTGTAGTTAAGGACAGGAAATAGGTTGAAAGCAACAGCAGGAACTGTAACAGTCCCAAGCGGACAACTGCGGGAGAAACGCGATAATCATAACGAATGTTGGCATAGATATTGATAACCATGAAGTCAATAACACCCGTTATCAGAAGACCGATGCCCGTTCCCAGCAGTCCCCATTGCAGGAAACCACCAATCACAGCAATCACCATGACCACAGCACTATAGGCTTCCAGCAGGAAATAATCGCGAGAAGCCCCCTTTGCCAACGTAATATAGGCAATGGGAAGTTTCATCGCCCGAAGAAACATAGCCAAGACGGTAACCTGGATCATAGGGACTATCGGCATGAATTGTTGGCTATAAAGAAGAGGAACAATTACGGGAACGCCTATGACGAAGGCTATCAGCATGGGACCGATCATGATTAATGAAACCATAATCTGTCTGTTAATCAGCATGTTGCTTGCCGCTGTATCACGATTCACGGCAGAAAGACGCGGAAAGAAATCGGTGGTCATGGAACTGAACACCATTCCCGCATAAGTAGTTGTCACCATGAATCCGGCATTATACAATCCGACGACATCCAATTCTGCAAGATTATTAAGAACGGAACGTATGGCAAAATCAGCACCAGCAGCAAAAATGCCGGCCAGGACAAACGACACACCCAGTTTTAACATGTCGGAACCTTGCGAGAGCACGTTCTTGTTGAATGACAAACGCAAAGGGCTCAACCGGTATGACTGACGGCAGGTAAGCGCCATCTGGGTGAAAGAAATAATCAATATAGACGGAACGATTCCTTTCTGACCGTAGAAATAGAGTACGGGAGTGGTGAGCAACAATGCCAAAACAGCATTGATGATTGAGATTCTGGCCAAGGAAGACAACTGACGAAGCGACTTAAGTATTGCAGCCTCACTACCTGTTATGGTAATCATGGCAACGGCTGGCGACAAAAGCATAAAATGGAGCGTATGGTTACCCCATGAGAAAGTGATGTTGCTCAGTATATTGCTCAACAACAGACAGAGCAACATGCCAGCACTCGCAGTAATCAGAGTCCAAGAGCGGATCACCATGATGCGATGACGCAACTGCTGTTCATAACCGTCGTCGTAAATCTCAGAGAGCCTGCGCACCGCACTCGTTTCCAATCCCATGTTTGAGGTGCTGGAAAGCAACTGTACCGTGCTATTGAACAACGAGTTAAGTCCCATTCCCTGAGGACCAAGAATCAAAGCCACCAACTTGTTTCTAACCAGCGCAATCAGTATATTAAAGAACTGAATGCTTCCAAACAAACTGGTGTTCCTGAGAATATTACGGTAACTACTGTCTTCTGTATTCCTCATGCCTACAGAAATAACGTTTGAAGACGCATTTTATTATAATAAAACAAACATTTGAAGATGAATATTTTGTTAACAAATACTTTTTATGTATCTTTGCACAAACATCGATATTGTCGAGAACCTATGGCACATCCAGAAGACAACAACTACAAGCCTTTGGTGAGTTTCGTAATTACCTACTTTAACGAACCCATCCAGATGCTGCGCGAATGTATCGACAGCATCTTTCACCTGACGTTGAGTGAAGAAGAACGCGAGATTATCCTCATCGATGATGGATCAGACATCTGCCCACTGAACGAGATTACAGAATACCGCGACAAACTGATATACCTGAGACAAAACAACCGCGGTGTGAGTGAAGCCCGAAACATGGGTATTCAGGTGAGTAATGGACGTTATATACAGTTCGTGGATTCTGATGACTATCTGATAACAGATGGGTATAACCACTGTTTGAATATGGTAAGAGAACACCATCCAGACATTATCGTGTTCAATTCCACAAAAGAAGAGACAGATGCAGACTCGCCAAATCTGTTTGAAGGTCCTGTGAGTGGGGCTTCATATATGCGCCACCACAACCTGCGGGCATCTGCCTGCGGCTATATCTTCAGCAGGAAGATCTTAATAGACTTGCGGTTTACGGCAGGAATACAATATGGAGAGGATGAGAAATTCACTCCGCAACTGATTCTCAGGGCAGAGCAACTATTCCATACAGAGACTATTGCCTATTTCTATAGAGACAACCCGAACTCTGTTTCCAACAAAACCAGTGAGATTGCCATAAACAAACGGCTCGACGATTCTGAGCATGTGCTCCTTTATCTGGACCACCTGGCTGCCGTATTGCCATTAAATGAGAGGACAGCACTGGAACGGAGAGTAGCGCAGTTGTCGATGGACTACATCTACAACATCATCCGGTTCACTCATTCAAGCGAAGAACTGGAGAAAAGACTCGAAAGACTTCATAAAAGAGGACTGTTTCCACTGCCCGACCGTGATTATACGCCCAAGTACAGGCTGTTCAGTAAAATCACGAAATACAAGGCTGGCAGGAAACTGATGATGATGGCATTGCGATTCCAATAGTCTACACCTTATTAATATATATAAGACAGAAAAGCCGTTATTTATTTAAGATCACGATGTCAGTCATTCAAAGAGAAAACATTATCTCAGTAATCGTTATTACCTATAATCAAGAAAAAACGATTAAGCGTACGCTTGACTCCATCACGATGCAGCAATGTCATCTGCCGGTGGAAATCGTTATTGGAGAAGACTGCTCCACTGACAACACCAAGGGTGTCATACAAGATTATATCCATGAGGCAGAGCGCAACAGTAGCCTAAAGAAATTCTCTTTCAACCTGATTAGCAGCACTATTAACAAGGGCATCATCGACAATTATTTTGATTGCTTGCAGGCTTGTAATGGAAAATACATTGCAGACTGCGCCGGCGATGACTATTGGACAGACGAAAAGAAACTGGAAAAGGCCGTATGTATGATGGAGAATGACCCCTCCATTACATTAGTGCATACAAACTGGCAATTCGTTGATGAGAAAGACGGTGCTGTATCAGACTCTGGCCGGCAGCAGTTTGATGCCCCCGTGACCAACGGGAAAGAAATGCTCGAGGCCATTATCTGCCAAACAGACCGTCCGATTATCCATCTGTGTACAGCGCTCTACCGCGCTGACACAATCATGGAAGCCTACAAGGAAGACACGTTCTTGTTCAGGAACAAAGAATTTGGCTGCGAAGACCTGCAAATTGCATTCATGCTCGCCCAGAAAGGTAACATAGCATATATTCCAGACATAACGCTGAACTACAGCATAGGGCATGACTCTGTCTCCAATCAACCCAGTAACAGGAAACAATACATCTTTGTTGCAAGAACAACGAATCTGAGCCACTACCTGTCGAAACGTTTTTGCATACAAAGTGCCAACACGGAAAAATACTTCGAAAGAAGGTTGTTCGCACTCTGTATGTTTGCTTTCAGGGCGAAAGACAGGGAACTGAGAAACAGGATTCACGATTATCAGAAGGATTGGAACACCGTTCCTTCTTTCAGAATCAAACTCGTAAGAATGATTATGAACAGCAACGCCACATGGGAAACGGCATTATTCATACGCAAGATTGTGCTCCTGTTGAAGAAATGCAAATGAATAACGAGTAGTCATCTTTGTGGATCGCTTCATATAGCACAACAAAAAAGGTCTGGCTTAAAAATGCCAGACCTTTTATAATTATAGTCCTATTGTTTCATTGATTAGAAGAACAAGTAGCGCTTGTCTGTTACGTGTGCCTTGGCATAGAGTTCCTGCATGAAATTAGAAGCATACTGAAGTGCTTTCTGCTTGAGACGATCCTCATAAGCCTTCTCTTCGAACTTCACGTCACGCTTTGTCTTATCAACCACCTGGAACACATAAACACCGGCATTACCCTTGACAGGAGCAGCACAGAACTTTCCCTTTGCGGTAGCAGCAACGGCACCGCTCAAAGCAGGTTCGCTGGCACCAGTTTCCTGAACAAATACAGGAGCACCGAAAGTAATCTGGTTTACATCTGACACTTTTGCCCCTTTCTTCTGAGCATCAGCAATAGACTTCACACCGTTGAGATTGCTAATAATCTGGTCAGCCTTCTTCTCGTTCAGCACAAGACTCTTCACAAAAGCATTAACTTGAGCATTGTCAAGGCCAAGATAGCCCTTTTCATTAATCTTATTCAGTCCGACAACAAGCAGATGATCGTTGTTTCCGCATTCGTAAAGCGGAGAAACATCACCCTGCTTAGCATCAAACAACCATTTCATAGCATCGCGGGTTGCGGTAATTCCAGCAATGAAATGCTCAGAATTGCGAACGCTTTCACGCTCCTGAACCTTGAAACCATACTTTGCTGCATTCTTGATAATCTCGTCAATTGACTGACTTTCGCTTACGAACTGTGAGAACTTATTGTATGCTGCATTATATGTATCTTTAGAGAAATCAATGCTCTTCTTGATGACAGCCGCAAGATACTTGGTTGTCATGGCGCGACGGTCTGTTACCTGAATAATCAGGTTTCCATTGGTCATGGGCAAATTAGTTATGGCGTTCAGTGCTGCATTACTGAGAGTCTGAATGTAGGCACGTGTATCCTTATCCATAGAAGAAGAGTTCTGATACTGAGCACTTGTCAGCCAATTCTTCGCTCCAGTCTGCCCATATTTCTTGGCAATAGCCTCAAAGTCACCACCTGCCTGCAATGCTGTATAGATGCTGTCGGCAGTCTTCTTTGATGCTGCAGCGTCTTCTTTCATCACCTGAATGGCACGGAACTGGATAGAGTCGGCCATTTGCTGCTTTGACATCAGACGGATCACATTCAGCGTATTGTCCTGCTTGTTCTCAACAACTGCTGTGGTAGCACCCACTGCAATAGAGTCAAGACGATTGGCAATGTCTGTCGGGAAAGCATCCTTGGTCTGTGGAATACCCAGATAATTAACCAAAGAAGAACTCTTGCGCACGATCTCAGAGGGATCAGCAGCAGCGGCCAACTGTGAAGCGAAGTCAGCAATGCTGGTATTCAGAGCCATACGATCGGCAGGAGAAGCCTCCACCTGCAAATCAACATACTTGATGTCACGTGTTTCTTCAAGTTGCTTGAAGCGGTTTTTCAGTTCGTCATACTTAGCCTTCAGGTCTGCCTCTGTTACTTCAACCTTGTTGTCGTTGATAGTAGAGTAAGCGATAGTTCCAAGTTTCACACTGCTTTCCTGGTTCTCCTCTTCGAAGGCAAGTTTAGCCTCAACAGGGTTAGAAAGGAAACATGATGCGAGCAAAGACTGATATTTCTGGCTGAGTGTCTGATGACGAAGATTCTTCTCGATGAATGTCCAGAAATTATACATGGTGCTATATTGCTCGGCCATCTGCGGATTCTGCTGCTTCACAGTATTGTACTCAGTAAGGAATTTCTTCAATGCATTCACGTCAAAGCGTCCTGTCTGCTGATTCACAAACGGTGTCTGCATCAACATGGGGTTCGTTCCCTCCTGAAGAATGTTCTGAATCTCCTCATCTGTTACAGTGAGACCCAGTTTCTTTGCCTCGTTTTCGATGACGGTGTTCTGAACCAACTGGTTCCAAACCATGTCTTTCACCTGATTGAGTTCTGCATCAGAGATGTTCTCACGACCTTGTGTCAGTTTCAATACATCCGTATACTCATCAACAAGTTTCTGGAATTCTTGAACATCCACGTTATTACCTAAGATTTTGCCCACCTGCTGACGCTCCTGGTTCTTGATGGAATCACAAGAACGGAACAACTCCTCAGCGATGAAAGCAAACAGAGCAAGACCGATTACTAACACCAGTACCGGTCCCCAACTTCTAATTTTTCCAATTGCTGCCATTGTTTTTTATTTTATTGTTTTTATTAATTATTCCTTCATTTTGGTCACTCTTACACCTCTCTTTATAGGAGAAAAAACTGACTAAGTGCACTAACAGCCGACAAAATTACAAAAAAGATAACAATTATCGGCAACTTTCTTGCAAAAAGTTGATTTATTCGTCCACTTTCAGCCTCACAAGTTCGATTTTGGTCATCGTATTCTTGATGATTTTAAACTCAAAGCGCCCAATCTTGACAATTTCATTCAGTTTCGGGAAACTCTGGTATTCGTGCAAGATCAGACCTCCAACCGTCATATACTCCTCACTTTCGGGCAACCCTAATGAGAACATTTCGTTCACTTTGTCTGTTTCGAGGCGTGCCGACAGGATATACTCGTTGTCTCCAATCTTCTTGGCGGTGTATTGATTATTGTCGTGCTCATCTTCAATTTCACCGAAAATTTCTTCAACGATGTCTTCCAACGAAACGATGCCACTTGTTCCACCGAACTCATCAATCACCACGCCAAGCGATTTCTTCTGCTGAAGGAAGATATGCATCATCTTGCTTGCCATCATCGTTTCTGGGACGTAGGGCATCGTCTGTATATTATCGAGCCAGCGATCTGGGCTTCTGAACATTTCCGAGGAATGAATATAGCCTATGATATGGTCGATATCCTCGTGATATACAAGGAGTTTAGACTTTCCGCTCTCTACGAACTGCGACATCAAGTCACCTGTTGAACAAGTGTCTTCTACGGCAAAAATCTCCGTACGCGGCACCATGCAGTCGCGCACCTTGGTATCTGCGAAGTCAAGTGCATTCTGAAAGAATTTCACTTCATCTTCTATATCGGCCTCGCTCTTGGCATTATCAATACTCGACTGCACCAAATAATCCAAATCCACACGTGAGAAATCGGCATCATCGTCTTCTTTCGGAACTCTCACGCCGAACATCCGCATGATGGCTTTCGACAATAAAGTGCTGAAACGGGATATGGGCCATAACACGACATAGCAGACAAATGCGGGGAAAGCGAATATGGTTAGCATCCGGTTAGGACTGCTCTTAAAGAGTATCTTCGGAAGGAACTCCCCGGTGAAGAGCACGATGACTGTACTCAGAATAGTATCAGCGGGAACCGTAAATGCTGCGTCATAGCCTTGAAAGATGGTGGAATCAAATAATTCTGCGATGAGTATACCAAAGACAACAAGTGCGATATTATTGCCCACCAGCATGGTGCTCACGAAATTGTTCGGATGGCTATAGAACACATTCAATGGCAAACGGGCTATGCCCAACTTGTCTTTATCCACCTCAGCCTGCAGCCTGTTGCTCGAAACAAAGGCAATCTCCATACCCGAGAAGAATGCGGAGAATACCAATGTTACGATGATTCCTATCACTAACGGTAGATCAATGTCTGACATTTCTTGTTTAATCTGTTTTTGTTGTTAATACGGTGGTCTGGAAGATGCAGCCTTCGGCATGGTTGGCTGTCTGCGAAGCGACTTCACACTGTCTGGAGCCGACAAGATGCTGTCACCTTCATTGCTTCCAAAGCCATCCTTTCCTCTGACAAACGAACCTTTCGAGTTGGTAATGGTATAATGAGTCATTCGCTCATCACTCAAGAAATATGTACCCTGAAGTTCTCTTTCCGGTGTTATCACATGTGAGAATCGATGGCTGTACATCTCTCGGCGGTTCTGATCCCAGAAGAGTTCTTCGCTTGAAAAGCGGAGTCCGTCCTTTGTACGGATTCTCACTCTGCCTCTCAATTCCCAAAGTTTTCTCTCATAATAATTATATGCAGTATCTGCCTGTATATAAGCCTCTACATGGAATTTCTCATCAAACTGCTCCAAAAACAGTCCTTTCGTGAATATCCATACTTTGGGATTCTTCACTTGATTGACCTCCCATTTCTCGGTTACAATTCTGTATTTGATAACCCCAGAGTCGCTAATGAGCGTGTTCACCCCATAACTCGTCATGACAGAAGCAGAATCCCGGTCGTGCACAGCCGGGGCTGTATGCTCTTGCATTTCTTCACACGACATGAAGAAAAGAAGGAACGAACAGGCAACAATCAATGAACGAAAAGGTCTCATCTTAGTCCTCTTTGCGTGTATTTCTATTCTAATCCACCTGCCACTTCTTGAACCATCGCTCATTGAATGTCATTCCGATGTTGATACGGAATGTATTCTCTGTTATCATTCCCTTGCCGCTTTGGCGAACCCACTGTCCGGAAATATTCAGGAATGAACGGTTGTTGTAACCATTCATAATTGGAATACCGAATCCTGCACTTACTGACAATTCCCGCGGGCCGTCCTGACCATTGATTTTCACATATGGCGTGGCATAAGAAACACCGGCACGGTAATGCAGACGGTCGAAGAACCGACGCATCATACCACCTTTGCAATACTCTCCACCCAACGTAATCTTATGGCGGTCCATGAAATAATCAGGAGAAAGTTTGTAAACGGGAGTATTATTCTCCACACCATAGACAGGGAAAGAGGTGCTACCCCACTTCTGCAGAGAATAGTCAACACCCAGTTTCAGTTGGTTGTTATGGTCAAACAATAGTCCTGCAGAAATCATCGTCGGCAGTTCAACGCCGTCTTTCACAGAAAAAGCCGTTGTATCTCTCGAAGTTGAAACGCTACTGATAATCAGACACTCTGGATCGGCATTCAAACGGTGACCCGGCGAGTATGTCACTCCCACTGTTACCATATTCTTCTTGTTCAGATTCAAGGTATATTGAGCACCGAAATCCAGGCGATAGTCATTTAAAGACAGGTGATATACCTTGTCGAGTGTCTTTGCCGTTGATTCACTGTAGGCATTTGTAACTTTGCGCTCGTAGTTTCCCCACAAATATGCGACATTTGCTCCAAAGGAGAAACGGCGGAATGGCTCCCATCCGAATCCCACGTATGCCTGATGAATGCCACCGCTTCCGCTATAAGTGTTTGAATAAAGAACAGTGCGATCTTCATTCAGCGTGCTTGTAGAAGAAAAGTTATAGCCTACATTCGTGAAAGGAAGAATACCAAAACTCACTCCCACATGCTTGCGAAGGCGGAAACCGGCAACCACATATTCGAAATCGGCATTCTTTGCATTCTTCTTAACGCCGTTTTCATTGAAGTTGGAAATCTGCCCGGAAACACCTGCGTCGAAGATAAACGTAAGAGAATCTATCGACGAATAACTTGCAGGATTGACAAAGTTCACCTGATTACCCTCTCGGAAACCTACGCCCAAACCATTCATTCCTCGATTAAAACCGCTGGTCTGATCACTTAACACACCTAATCCGTACTGAGAATATGGTGAATTCGTACCACTTTGGGCACTGGCTGTCAACGCTATCGCCATTGTAACAATGGCACAAAACATTCTTTTCATCCTTGAATATATATAATTAAGGTGTAATGCCATAATAGCCATACACACAAAAGTGCCTGCAAAATTATTCAAAAAAATCGAAAAAACAACAATGTTGCACGAAATATAAACAATATTTGCCAATTTTAATATTAGATTTTGCAGAGTAGAAGAAAATGTTTACCTTTGCAACGTGAAAAGTATGAATATCTTTATCAAGCATGTTTTAGCCATCATCTTCATCGTGATGTCGCAATCTGTTATGGCCCAGAAAGCCGTAAAGGCAGAACATGTCGATTCTATCATCCACATTTCTCTGCTCACTTGCCAAGCCGGACAAGAAGTATATAGCCTTTATGGACACACCGCCATCCATTATGTGAATGTGGAGAAAGGCATTGATGTCGCCATCAACTACGGGATGTTTTCTTTCAGCAAGCCTTTTTTCATCCTGCGCTTTGTTTTCGGACTGACAGACTACGAAATGGGCGTGCAAGATTATCAGGATTTCTGCAGACAATACGCATTCTTCCAACGAGGTATCATAGAGCAGCATCTTAATATTCCCGCAGAAGACAAGTTGTTGTTCGCCAAGGCCGTAGAGCAAAACTACATGCCGGAAAACCGCGAATACAGATACAACTATTTCTATGACAACTGCACCACAAGGGCACGCGACATTATTTTGGGGAGACTTAAAGATCAAATACATTACAAAAGGAGTGACCATGGCCCGTCGTTCCGAATGATGATACACGAATACAACGAAGACCACCCCTGGGCACGCTTTGGCAATGACATGCTTTTAGGCGTGCAGGCTGACAGGCCGACAACAATTGGAGAGCAACAATTCCTGCCAGACAACCTGATGAAGGACTTCGAGAGTGCGACCTTTGCACTGGAAGAAGGGATAAAACCTGTTGTAGGAGAAACAACCATTGTGGTTCCAGATTTCAAGCATGAGGCTAAGAAAGAATTCCCCCTGCGCCCACGTGAATGCTTTCTGTTGTTACTCGTCTTAACTATTGTCATAACGGTCATTGAAATGTACTCCAAGAAGCGAATGTGGATCTACGATCTCATTCTAATGACTGCATCCGGACTTGCAGGATGTGTTCTCTTTGTGATGATTTTCTCCCAGCACCCCACTGTTCGTTTCAATCTGCAACTGCTATTACTGAATCCGCTTCCACTCTTTTTCATCAAGCGTCTGGTTGCAAGGCGCAATGACACGTCCCCGGACAGGCTGTCTGCTTTCTGGATTGTATTGATTTGCTTGTTCTTCGTAGGCAGTATCTGGCAGACATATGCAGAAGGAATGTATCTTTTGGCATCATCTTTGCTAATTAGAAATATAGTAAGAATCAAATGAAGAAAAGGAACATCACGACCACGGCACTTCTGGTTTTGGCCGTTACAGGCATACAAGCACAGACAGCGCGGCAGGCACCGAGGCTTGTTGTTAATATTGTCATCGACCAACTGACCACTGATTATATTGAAAAGGCAAGTGATTATTTCGGCACAGAAGGGTTTAAGAAACTGATGGCGCAAGGTGTTGTTTATCAGAATGCCCAATATCCCTTCACCCCAATTGACCGTGCATCGGCCGTATGTTCCGTCATGACAGGCACAACACCTTATTATAATGGTATCATCGGAACACAATGGCTTGACCGGAATACGCTCCGGTTGTGTGGTTGCACCGATGACAATGCCTATCCCGGCATTTATACAACCGACAGGACCTCGCCGAAAAACATACTCACGTCCACCCTTACTGACGAACTGAAAATCGCCACCAACGGCAAAGGAATCGTGTATTCCATTTCCAAACAAAAAGATGCTGCCATTCTGTCAGCAGGTCATGCCGCAGACGGGGCGCTATGGAAAGATTTGTATAACGGCAGTTGGTGCACTTCTACCTATTATATGAAGAGTGCACCCGAATGGCTAACGCAGTATAACCAGCAAGAAACGGTCAGCAAAAAGAACAAGACCGAGTTCCAGGAAATAACAGAACTGACCAATCTCGCTATACTTTGCATCGAGAGAACGGGCATGGGAGTAGACAACGATACCGACATGCTGAACATTACTCTTGATGCATCGACGAATACCCAACAGAAGAAAGGCGTCACTTGGGAAGAAGAAATCACGAAGACGTATATCAATCTGGATCGTCAGATTGCCGACCTTGTCGCCACCATAGAAAATAAAGTTGGTTCAGGAAATGTTGTTTTCTACATCACAAGCACGGGGTATGTTGATGAGCCAACAGATGCTTACGAAGTCTACCGTGTGCCTACCGGCACATTCCATATCAATCGTACAGCCAATCTTCTCAATATGTATTTAGGAGCGCTCCATGGCTCTGAAAAGTATGTTGAAGGATGCAGCAGAAACCAAATCTACCTGAACACAAAACTTATTGAGCAGAAACGACTGAAATACAGCGACATATTAAATAATTCTCAATCATTTCTCCTGCAATGCGAGGGGGTCAGGAATGCCCACACAAGTGAGAGCCTGCTGAAGGCGACAAACAGCGAAACGACCAAAATACGCAATGGATTCAGTCCTGAGTCGAGTGGGAACATCGTCGTTGAAGTGGCTCCTGGATGGATTCTTGTCAACGACGACACACAAGAAAGTTATCACGTAGATGCCCGTGTGCCTCATTTTCCCATCATCATCTATGGACAAGGCATAAGGGCAGAAAAGATTTCCACGCCCGTCACTACAGATCAGATTGCCCCGACCATCGCAAATCACATTCACATCAGGGCCCCGAATGCCTGTTCATCATTGCCTCTACGGTAAAGAAGTTTATATCCGGCAATCGGAAAAATACAACAATAATCAAATACATTTTTATAAAAATTGCAAGAATTACGATAAAAATACGTAACTTTGCAAACTCATAAGTAAGAAATCATATTAATTTAAAGCATAAAATGGGGTTAAATAGTTTTTTAAAATCATTGTTCGGTGACAAATCTACTCGAGATATGAAACTCATCCAGCCTCTTGTTGAAAAGGTAAAGAAAGCATATCCCGAAATCAAAGCACTTGACAATGATCAGTTGCGCGCAAAAACGAAGGAAATACAGGCATATGTACAAGATTCGGCAAAAGAGCAGAAAGCGCAGATAGAGCAATTAAAAGCCAAGATTGAAGATACTCCTATCGATGAACGCGAGGCCATTTTCAATGAGATAGACAAGATTGACAAGGAAATCCTTAAGATCTATGAAGATGCGCTCAACGAGGTAATGCCCGTTGCTTTCAGCATTGTGAAAGAAACGGCGCGGCGCTTCGCAGAGAATGAGGAAACCATTGTTACAGCAACAGACTTTGATCGCGAGTTAGCAGCCGATCCTTCAAAAGACTTCATTTCTATAGAAGGAGACAAGGCATACTACCACCATCACTGGACAGCAGGCGGCAACGATCTGCCTTGGGAAATGGTTCACTACGATGTCCAACTCTTTGGCGGCGAAGTTTTGCACCAAGGAAAGATTGCAGAAATGGCAACCGGAGAAGGAAAGACACTCGTTGCTACACTGCCGGTATTCCTCAATGCCCTGACAGGAAATGGTGTTCACGTGGTCACGGTGAACGATTATCTTGCGAAACGCGACTCTGAATGGATGGGACCGCTATATGAATTCAACGGCTTGAGCGTGGATTGCATTGACAAGCATCGTCCCAACTCACCCGAAAGGCGCAAGGCTTATCAGGCTGATATTACTTTTGGAACGAACAATGAATTCGGTTTCGACTACCTTCGCGACAACATGGCCATCTCTCCAGCCGATTTGGTACAGCGCAGACACAACTATGCCATTGTCGATGAGGTTGACTCCGTGTTGATCGATGATGCCCGTACTCCTTTGATTATCTCTGGTCCCGTTCCCAACGGAGACGACCAGATGTTCGAAGAATACCAACCTCTGGTAGAAAAACTCGTTGGTGTGCAGCGCCAACTCGCCACGCAGTTCCTGGCTGAAGCCAAGACAAAGATCAGCGAAGGCAACAAACTGATGGAGGAAGGCAAGAAGAAAGAAGCACAGGAAATGCTGGATGCCGGCTTCCTGAGTCTGTATCGCTCCCACAAATCCCTGCCTAAGAACAAGCCTCTCATTAAGTTCCTCTCTGAGGACGGCATCAAGAGCGGAATGCTCAGGACAGAGGAAATATACATGGAGAACAACAACCGAAGGATGCCAGAGGCTGTTGAGCCATTGTATTTCGTTGTTGACGAGAAACTGAATTCATGCGATTTGACCGACAAAGGTACCGCATGGCTTTCTAAACAAGTAGGAAACGACCAGTTGTTTGTGCTTCCTGACATTACTTCGCAACTGGCTGAACTTGAAAACGAGAACCTCAGCGAGGAAGAACGTATCCAGAAAAAAGACGATATGCTATCGCACTATGGCGTACAAAGCGAGCGCGTTCACACTCTTCAGCAGTTGCTCAAGGCATACACCATGTTCAACAAGGACGATGAATACGTGGTTATGGACGGCGAAGTAAAGATTGTGGACGAGCAGACCGGACGTATCATGGAAGGACGCCAGTGGAGCGACGGATTGCATCAGGCCATCGAGGCCAAGGAGCACGTAAAAGTGAAGGAAGCCACCCAGACTTTCGCAACCATTACGCTGCAAAACTACTTCCGCATGTACCACAAACTGGCTGGTATGACAGGTACGGCATCCACCGAGGCTGGTGAATTCTGGGATATCTATAAACTGGATGTGGTGGAAATACCCACCAACAAGCCTGTTATCCGTAACGACCAGGACGACCGGGTATATAAGACAGCACGCGAGAAATATAATGCCGTTATTGACGAAATCATGCGGATGCGCAACAGCGGCCGCCCAACACTTGTGGGTACCACATCGGTTGAGATTTCCGAATTGCTCTCTAAGATGCTGAATTTGCGCAAGATTCCTCATCAGGTATTGAACGCTAAACTCCATCAGAAAGAGGCCGACATCGTGGCTAATGCCGGTCAAAGTGTTACGGGAACGGTATTCGTAACTACCGACGGAGAGGCATTCAGCGACAGATTGAGTGCTTCGAAGCACCAGGACGACATTGAAAAGAAAGGTGCCAAAGGTCACGAAGAACTCATCAGAGAAGGCAACAACCTTATCAAAGAGGAACAGCGGTTGTTAGGTGCTGTGACCATCGCCACCAATATGGCAGGTCGTGGTACCGATATCAAGTTGTCGCCGGAGGTGAAAAATGCAGGCGGTCTTGCCATCATTGGTACAGAACGCCATGAAAGCCGCCGTGTTGACCGCCAGTTGCGCGGACGTTCCGGACGACAAGGCGACCCGGGTAGTTCCGTCTTCTATGTTTCTCTGGAAGATAAACTGATGCGTTTGTTCGCTTCTGAGCGCATTGCAAAGGTAATGGACCGTCTTGGATTTGAGGAGGGCGAGCGTATTGAGAGCCCGATGATCAGCAAGAGCATTGAACGTGCACAGAAGAAGGTAGAAGAAAACAACTTCGGCATCCGTAAGCGCCTGCTCGAATATGACGACGTGATGAACAAGCAACGCACGGTTGTCTATGAAAAACGCCGCCATGCATTAATGGGTGAGCGAATCGGAATGGACATTGCCAATATCATTTGGGACCGCGTGGTAACCATCGTTGAGAGAAACGACTACGAAGGATGCAAGGAAGAGTTCCTCAAGATATTGGCCATGGAATGCCCGTTTACCAATGAGCAATTCATCGAAGGCAATCATGCCGATCTTGAAGAGCAGGCATTCCAAGTTGCCATGGATGCATTTAACCGCAAGACGGAGCGCATCAAGAATGTGGCATCGCCAGTCATCAAGCAGGTTTATGAGAACCAAGGTGAAATATATGAACGGATTCTTGTGCCCATTACCGACGGAAAGCGGGTGTACAACATACCGTGCGAACTGAAAGAAGCCTACGACACTGAGAGCAAGAGTGTGGTGAAGCAGTTTGAAAAGACCATCCTTCTCCATGTGATTGACGAGAGTTGGAAAGAGAATCTGCGTGCCCTCGACGAACTGCGCCATAGTGTTCAGAACGCAAGTTATGAGCAGAAAGACCCGCTGGTAATCTTCAAACTGGAAAGTGCAAAACTGTTCGACGACATGGTTGACGAGATGAACAACCGAATTGCGAGCATCTTGATGCGCGGCCAAATTCCTGAAATGCAGCAGGAACAGGTACGCGAGGCAGCACCGGAACAGCGTTCTCAACGCTATAACGAACAGAAAGCAGACTTACAAGAAGAGAATCTCGTTGACCGCCGCCAACAGGCAGCAGCACAACAGGACACTCGTGAGACTGCCCAACAGGTGAACAGGGTTCCTATCCATAAAGATAAACTTCCTGGGCCAAACGATCCCTGCCCATGTGGTAGCGGCAAGAAATTCAAGAAATGCCATGGCCGCGGAATCGTATAAACAAGAATAGCATGAAGGTATCCATCTCTAACCTCATAAAACAGTTTGGCGACAAGACCGCTGTCAATATCAACGAGTTCTGTATTGAGTCGGGTGATATGCTCGGATTAGTGGGAAACAACGGTGCCGGTAAGACGACATTGTTCAGGCTCATACTCGATTTGCTGAAGGCAGACAACGGATTTGTCACCATCTCACAGGATGAAACAACCATCAATCCAGCCTTGTCTGAAGACTGGAAACCCTTTACAGGTGCCTACATTGATGAAGGATTTCTCATCGATTTCCTGACGCCAGAGGAGTATTTCCAGTTTATCGGTAAGGTGAACGGAATGAACAAGGAACAAGTAGAGGAGCGGTTGAAGCCCTTTGAGCAGTTTATGGAGGGAGAGGTGCTCGGCCAGAAGAAACTGATTAGGAATCTTTCCGCCGGCAACAAGCAGAAGGTGGGCATTATTTCCACACTTATTAATCATCCCAAACTGGTTATTCTCGATGAGCCGTTCAATTTTCTGGATCCGACAAGCCAGAATATTCTCAAGCACATGCTGAAAGAATACAACCAAAACACAGGTGCCACGGTGCTTATCAGCAGCCATAACCTGTCGCATACGGTTGATATCTGTTCGCGCATAGCACTGCTTGAGCATGGTGTCATCATTCGCGACTTGCAAAACGAGAATGGCTGCGCGAAGAAAGAACTGGAAGACTATTTCGAGCAGGACATCAATGCGAACACCATGTCATAGTTTGTTGACGACTCACAGTCGGATATCAGCGGCATTCCGATACCTAAAAGAGGGTACGGAATGCCGTTTTTTATTGCACATCCTCATTTTTAGGTATTTTTGCAGGCATTTATCGCTTTGCAACCAAGTTGCACCATTTTTTTTGTACTTTTGCAAAAAATAAACAAAAACATGCAGTTATCAGAACTTAATACAGGCGACAAAGGCGTTATCGTAAAGGTTTCGGGCCACGGTGGATTCCGCAAACGCATTATCGAAATGGGGTTCATCAAGGGAAAAACTGTGGAAGTGCTACTGAATGCACCTTTGCAAGACCCTGTGAAATACCGTCTCATGGGTTACGAGGTATCATTGCGCCACAGCGAAGCCGAGCAAATAGAAGTCATCTCCATCGAAGAAGCCAAGCAGATGGAACGAGAAGAACAGCAATCAGGCACCTCCTCGCAGGTGATTGACAGCAACGACCTTGACGAACAACCGCTCACCGACAAGCAACTGCGCCATGCCGCCATGAAAAAACGCCGCACCATCAACGTGGCACTGGTGGGAAACCCCAACTGTGGCAAGACATCACTCTTTAATTTCGCATCAGGCGCGCACGAGCGCGTGGGTAATTATAGTGGTGTCACAGTAGATGCCAAGGAAGGATATGCAGAATTTGAGGGCTACCGCTTTCATCTGGTCGATCTTCCCGGTACTTACAGCCTGTCTGCCTACTCACCTGAAGAGTTGTATGTGCGCAAGCAGATTGTTGAAAAAACGCCCGATATCATCATCAACGTGATAGATGCGAGCAACCTGGAACGCAATCTCTACCTCACCACCCAACTCATCGACATGCACTTGCGCATGGTTTGCGCCTTGAACATGTATGACGAAACAGAGCGCAGAGGCGATCACATCGACCATCAGAAACTCGGACAGTTGCTGGGAGTGCCTATGATTCCCACCGTTTTCACCTCCGGACGGGGAGTAGACATGCTCTTCCACATCATTATCAATATGTATGAGGGTGTTGATTACGTGGATAAAGACGGCAACCTGAACCCCGAAGTGGCCGAAGAAATCAAGAACTGGCACGATGAATTCCATAAGGACGCTGCAAAACAAGACCATGAAGAAGACTTTGCAAGCGGTCATCGCCCCAAAAACAGCGTTTTTCGCCACATCCATATCAACCACGGACCTTATATCGAGCAAGGTATTCGCGACATACAGAAACATCTCAAGACCGATGACAGCATCCGCCAGCGCTATTCCACGCGATATCTGGCCATTAAACTGCTGGAAATGGACAAGGATATCGAGCACTACATAGCAGGGATGCCACAAGGCAAAGAGGCTCTGAAGGCTCGCGACCGTGCAGCAGCACTCATTTTGGATGAGATGAAGGAAGACAGCGAAACGGCAATCATGGATGCCAAATACGGTTTTATACACGGTGCTCTTGAAGAAGCGAAATATCAGACCGGAACAGGTAAAGACACGTATCAGGTTACCCATGCTCTCGATGCCATCATCACCCATAAATGGCTCGGGTTCCCACTCTTTTTTCTCTTTCTCTATTTGATGTTCGAGGTGACTTTCACCCTGGGACAGTATCCAATGGACTGGATTGATGCCGGCGTAGGTGCGCTTTCCGACTGGATGAACAGCATATTGCCCGACGGCCCGGTAAAGGCCATGATCGTAGACGGTGCCATTGCCGGCGTGGGAGCAGTGATCATCTTCCTGCCGCAGATACTTATCCTATATACGTTCATATCATTCATGGAAGACAGCGGATACATGGCGCGCGCTGCTTTCATCATGGACAAACTCATGCACAAGATGGGCGTGCACGGCAAATCGTTCATTCCGCTCATCATGGGCTTTGGTTGCAACGTGCCGGCAGTGATGGCCACGCGCACCATTGAGAGTTATCGCAGCCGCCTGATCACCATGCTTGTGCTGCCGCTGATGAGTTGTTCGGCTCGTCTGCCCATCTACATCATGATCGTGGGCACCTTTTTTGCCGTTAAATACCAGAGTTCCATCATGATTCTGCTCTATGCAACCGGCATCGTGCTCGCTGTGCTGATGAGCCGGATATTCAGCCGTTGGGTAGTAAAAGGCGAGGACACTCCCTTTGTAATGGAACTGCCCCCCTACCGTTTTCCCACCACCAAGGCCATCATCCGCCACACATGGGAGAAAGGCAAGCAGTATCTGAAGAAGATGGGAGGCATCATTCTCGTGGCAAGCATCATCGTATGGGCACTGGGCTACTTCCCACATGATGAAAGCATACCCCATCAGCAACAGCAGGAACAGAGTTACATCGGGCGCATTGGCAAAACCATTGAGCCGGTATTCAGTGCTCAAGGGTTCGACTGGAAGTTGGATGTGAGCCTCATCGCAGGCGTGGGAGCCAAGGAAATTGTGGCATCCACCATGGGCGTGCTCTATGCCAACGACGAGGAAGTGGCCGACGACACGATAGAAGACCAGAGTGAACGCTATTCCAACCTGCGCAAACTGATGGAGGCTGACGGCATCACACCGCTCATCGCCTTTGCCTATCTGCTCTTCGTGCTCATCTATTTCCCCTGTATAGCCACCATTGCTGCCATCAAAGGAGAAACGGGATCGTGGAAATGGGCACTGTTTGCCGCCTGCTACACCACCCTCTTGGCCTGGATTGTTTCAGCATTGTGCTACCGCATAGGTTTGCTCTTCGTGTGAAAACGGCACTTGCTCACTGCCAGAGCGCATGTATTTGCTTTCTGCCTGGCATGGAGAAAGGGCTAAAAAAGGCTGCGGCCATCGTGCATTGTCGTTAGTGACGCACGATGGCCGCAGTTGGTTGTTATTGGAATAAGCGTTTATTGTTCGTCCTTCTGCTCGCCAAAGAAGAAACTGGATCCATCGAAACAATGCGTGCAAACCTTGCACTTGGGCATGCCGATGGCATCTATCAGCGTTTCAATCTTACTGAATTTCACGCTGCTCAACCCCAAACGGCGGCCAATTTCCTCCACCATGCGCTTGTATTCAGGGCTATCGGTGGTGGCATACTTATCAAGATTCTTGTTGGCATCGCCTTCAAAGTCTTGGATAATGCGCCGCGTGATCAGTTCAAGGTCGCTTTTCGAGGCCGTGAACCCAATGAACGGACAGCCATATACCAGTGGCGGACAGGAAATGCGGGCATGCACCTCCTTGGCACCATAATCAAAGAATGTCTTCACATTATCGCGTAACTGCGTGCCGCGCACAATCGAGTCGTCGCAGAACACCACGCGTTGGTCTTTCAACAATGCTTTGTTGGGAATCAGTTTCATCTTTGCCACCAGGTCGCGACGGCTTTGGTTGCCGGGAGTGAAACTGCGTGGCCATGTGGGCGTATATTTCAGCACGGCGCGCTTATACGGAATCTTGTGCCCCTCGGCATATCCCAGTGCCATTCCCACACCTGAATCGGGAATGCCGCATACGCAATCGGCCTCCGTGTCGTCTTCTTTGCCGACAACCTTACCCAGATGCTCACGCACATACTCAGTATTCACGCCCTCATAATCGCTGGCGGGGAATCCGTAATACACCCACAGGAACGAGCAAATCTGCTCGTGCGAGAACGGTTGCTGCATCACCTCAATGCCATCGGCCCGCAAACGGATGATTTCTCCTGGCCCCACATCGCGCACGGGATGATAATCCAGATTGGGAAGACTGGTGGTTTCGCTCGTTACGGCATAGGCGTTGTCTTTCTTTCCTATCACAATCGGTGTGCGTCCCAGTGCATCTCGCGCGGCAATAACGCCGTCTTCAGTGAGAATCAGCATGGAGCAGGAGCCTTTCACCTTCTTGTAGACCATATTAATACCATCAACAAACGTGTCGCCCATATTGATAAGCAACGCAATCAACTCAGTCTGGTTGATGTTGTTGGCACTCATTTCACTCAGATGCATACGTTTTTCCAGCAGTTCTGCTGCTATTTCACGCAGATTATTCACCTTGGCCACTGTCACCACGGCATATCGCCCGAGATGAGAATTCACAAGGATGGGCTGCGGATCAGTGTCGCTGATTACGCCAATGCCTGAACAGCCGGCGAAATTATCCAGTTCTTTTTCAAATCTCGACCTGAAATAGTCTCTTTCCAGGCTGTGGATAGAGCGCGAAAAGCCTTTTTCCTTGTCTAACGTTGCCAAACCTGCACGCTTCGTGCCGAGATGTGAATTGTAATCTGTGCCATAAAACAAGTCGTTGACACAGTCCTTAACGGATACAGTACCGAAAAAACCACCCATTGTTTATATCGTTGTCTATAATTTGCGCGCAAATTTACGCATTTTTTTGTAAAAAACGCACGTTTCGTTCTACATTTTTCTGTTTCCACGTCATTTTTGTCCTACCGCAGAATCGCCCTTTATTGTGGCCACGACATACTCCGACCGCGTGCCTATGCGGAACTTTCCTCCCCAAATGCCAAGTCCGCTGCTCACGTAATAGCGCGTATTACCGCGCTGCCACTCGCCAAAGGCGCACTCATAGACAGCATCCGTAATCCAGGAGATGGGCCACACCTGCCCATGATGTGTGTGCCCGCTCAGTTGGAAGTCGGCACCGGCCTTCTCCACCCTATCCAAATGATAGGGCTGATGGTCGAGCACAATCACATATTTCTCTTTATCGGCCTGCCGCATCAGTTCAGCCACGCTCTTGCGATGAGGATTCGTGCGGTCGTCACGCCCTATTATACACACGTCGTCTATGGTTATCACGCTATCGCGCAGCAAGGTGATACCCGCTTTCTTATAAAACTGCATCGAATTGGGCTCTCCCGCATAGTATTCATGATTGCCAAGACACGCCACCACCGGTGCATTCAGCCGCCGGAACTCCTCATGCACACGCTCCTCATCGAGCGGACGCGTGCTGTTGTCTATGATATCACCGGCAATCAGTATCAAATCGGCCTTCTCCTGATTCATCATGTCCACCCACCGGGCCAGTTCTGCCCTTCGGTTGTGATAGCCAATGTGCAAGTCACTCGCCATAATCACCTTCAAAGGGCGCTCCATCGCCTTGGTGGTTGTAAGTTCTATCGGCTGGCGGTATTTATGATGATAGTGGATGTTGCCATAAATGAACACCGACAACAGCACACCACCCACCGAAAGCACACCCGCCCAACTGTCTTTCAGCAATGACGATGGCACCAGATGAACCAGCCTGCCCACGTCCAACAGCAGGAATATCATGGCAAGATAAAGCAAGATGATGAGCCACGACGTGCTGATTTCGTATACCACGGTGGCCACTGCCATCGGCATGCGCAGATGTTCGCGCATGCTCACAAACAGCAGCAGGAAGGCTAAAAACATCAAAACCACTACCAGCCACTTGCCCCACGGCGCGAAAGGCACTATCCGCCACACATGCCACAGCACATAGACATTGCCCAGCAGGGGCAGTAACATAAACAAAAGAATACCCATTTTCATAACTCTGATTCATTATCCGCATGCAAAGATACAACAATCTCCGCACATTCAAGAATCTTTCACGGTTGATTCAGACGTTGTTCCGCTCGCATTGCATTTCAAAGAAAAGAAAAACAACTTGTTGTAACGAATCCCATTTCTCGCCATCAACAATGTGCGGATGATTTGAAAAAACACGACAAAAACAGGTTGCCGTTTTTCTTCAAGATAGAAATGGATTTTAGGCAAAACGGACATCGAAAACGCAAAAACGTAAAGATTCATTACCATAAGGCACATTTCGTCGCACAAAACCTATGCTTTTACCCTTCAAAAACTATGGTTTCACTACCCAAAAACTATGGTTTCGCACCTCAAAACCTATGTTTTTACAACACAAAAGCATAGGTTTTATCAGCACACATCTGATTTATTCGTTTAAGGGGAAACCGTTTTCGCCGTAATTGGTTATTAATCAGAAAGTTGCAGAAAACGCTTCAAAACTCGCGTATTTCGCGCCCATTTGATCGTCTGTAACCAATATCGCGCGTATGAAAGGCCTAAATTCGGATTTTACATGACAATTCCATGCACAAGAACCGCTCGCCACACACAGATGTCTTCGCATATATCTTACCGGCGAAGAAACCGCAAGTGAACATTCGCCGCACATCGAATTCACGAAAAAACATACGGGCGAGCCGTGATGAACAAGACAACAACTGGCACCAAATATGGGCTGCAATAAGAGCGTTTATGCAATAATCGGCGAGAGATTACGTTATATAGAATAATGAGACAATACTTCATCATCACCCTCCTGTTACTCTTCGGCATCGCCATGAATGCCGAAGCACAGACATTTACGCTGCAAGGACGCGTGACCGACCAAAACATGGCACCCGTGGAACTGGCAACTGTTTCCTGTCTGCAACAGGGTAAGGTGACCATGACCAACCTGAAAGGCGAGTTCAAGATGACACTCCATTCGGCAGACAGCGTGGTGGTGAAGTTCACCATGATTGGATACAAGACGAAAACACGCGTGCTGAGAAACCCGAAAGGCAAGCAGACGCTGCAGATTCAACTCTACGACGAAAGCAAGGAACTGAGCGAAGTGGTGGTGACGGAACGCACGAGACAGACCGGATCGACACAACAACTGGATGCGAAAGACATGAAACAAGCCCCTACAGCCACAGGAAACGCCGTGGAAGAGATGATACAGAGCCAGGCAGGAGTGTCTACCCACAGCGAACTGTCGAGCCAATATAATGTGCGCGGCGGCTCTTTCGACGAGAATTCCGTATATATAAATAATGTGGAAGTATATCGTCCGTTTCTGGTAAGGAGCGGCCAGCAGGAAGGATTATCCATCATCAATCCCGACATGGTGGAGAAAGTGGGATTCTCAACCGGCGGTTTTGAGGCGAAATACGGTGACAAGATGTCGTCAGCATTAGACATTCAATACCGCAAACCCAAACATCAAGAGTACGCAGTATCTGCCAGTCTGTTAGGCGCAAGCGGATATGCAGGTCTGGCAAACAAGAACCTGACGTGGAGCAACGGCATCAGATACAAGACGACACGTTATCTGTTGGGCACCATGGAGACGAAAGGCGAATACCGCCCCGACTTTCTTGACTATCAGACATATCTCACTTACGAGCCGAACAAGAACTGGACGCTGGAGGTGATTGGCGATATCTCGGAGAACAAATACAATTTCTATCCGGAGAACCGTGAGACGAGATTCGGCACGATGGAGAATGTGAAGTCGTTCCGGGTATATTTCGACGGCTGGGAAAAAGACATTTTCCGCACCTATTTCGGAACGGCCACTCTGACGCGACATATCGGCGAGAACACGCATGTTTCGCTCCTCTACTCCGCCTTCCGCACCAACGAACAGGAACGCTATGATATCCAGGGCCAATACTGGCTCACTCAGACCGAAACAAGTGAAAACCTGGGCGTGGGAACGTATATGGAGCATGCGCGCAACTACCTGAAGGCCAACGTGCAGAGCGTGAAACTGACCGTGAACCACAAAATGAAACGCCACGATCTGCTTGGCGGCATTACATACAAGATGGAACGGGTGAGCGAAACATCCAGAGAATATGAGATGAGAGACTCCAGCGGATACAGCATTCCACATACAGGAAAAGACCTGCAACTTATTTACACGCTCAATGCACAGAACAAACTGCGCGCAAACAGACTGGAAGTGTATGTGCAAGACACCTATAAGTTCATGAATAGCAGTCAGACGACATTCTATACATTGAACTATGGCGTGCGTTTCTCGCACTGGAATTTCAACCGCGAGAGCATTTTCAGCCCGAGAATATCACTGGGCATTGTCCCTTCCTTTAACAACGACGCGACAATTCGCTTAGCCACAGGACTTTATTACCAGGCACCTTTCTTCAAAGAACTGCGCGACACCACCACCATAGCGGGCATTACCTATGCCACACTCAACAGAAAAATCAAGAGCCAACGCTCCATACATTTCATTGCTGCCTACGACCAGCGGTTCAAAATGCTCAACCGCCCGTTTAAATTCACGGCAGAGGCCTACTTCAAACTATTGAGCAACCTGGTGCCATATACGGTGAACAATATGAAAATCATCTATGATGCCAGCCAGCAATGCAACGGGCATGCCATGGGCATTGACCTGAAACTCTACGGCGAATTCGTGCCGGGCAGCGATTCTTGGCTGACGCTCTCGCTCATGGATACCAAAATGAGAATCAACGGCAAAAGCATTCCCATGCCAACCGACCAGCAATGGGCCGTGAACATGTTTTTTACTGACTATTTCCCCGGCACGGAACGTTGGAAAATGTCACTAAAACTGGCCTTTGCCGACGGACTTCCCTTCGGTGCACCGCACAGGAACCTGGATCAGATGCCATTCCGCGCACCGGCATATAAGCGTGCCGACATCGGAATGAGTTACCGGCTGCTTGGCAATGACGACCCGCAGAGCGCCCCAACCCCTCCCATTGGCAAGGGGAAAAAGCACAATCCGTTCAAATTCCGTAACATCTGGTTAGGCTTAGACTGCCTGAATCTCTTTGGAATCAACAACGTAAACTCGTATTATTGGATCACCGACGTGACCAACCATCAGTATGCCGTGCCCAATTATCTCACCGGAAGACAAATAAATGCACGTCTTTTATTGGAGTTTTGAATAAATTAAGTATATTTTTGTTGCTCCTATGAAAATTATTGTGTACCTTTGCGGCATCTAATTTAATAACAACTATTTTATTGTCATTATGAAAATTTCACACATTGAACATTTGGGTATTGCAGTCCAGAGCATCGAAGAGGCTCTGCCATACTTCAAGGAAGTACTGGGACTGGAGTGTTATGCAGTAGAAGTAGTAGAAGACCAAAAGGTGAAGACAGCCTTCCTGAAGTGCGGAGAGGTGAAACTCGAACTGCTCGAGCCGACATCACCCGAGAGCACCATCCAGAAATGGCTGGACAAAGGCAACAAGGGCGTTCATCATGTAGCATTCTGCATCGAGGACGGAGTTGCCAACGCGCTGGCTGAATGCGATGAGAAGGGCATCCGTCTCATTGACAAGGCTCCGCGTAAAGGTGCTGAGAACCTGAACATTGCATTCTTGCACCCGAAATCAACTTGCGGTATCCTGACAGAACTTTGCGAGCATTAATCAAAGAAGAATGAAATATTGAAAGAATGAAGATTCGTTTTTTCATTTCTTAAATCAACAAAACAATGAGCAAACAATTAGAGAAGATTAAAGAGCTGATCGCAAAACGCGAGCAGGCTCGTCTTGGTGGTGGCGAAAAAGCCATTGAGAAACAGCATGCACGTGGCAAGTATACAGCTCGTGAACGCATCGACATGTTGCTTGACGAAGGCAGTTTCGAGGAAGTTGACATGTTCAAACTGCATCGTTGCACCAACTTCGGCATGGAAAAGAAGCAGTATCTGGGCGACGGCGTTGTGGCTGGTTCCGGTACTATCGACGGTCGTCTGGTCTACGTCTTCGCACAAGACTTCACCGTGAACGGCGGTTCCTTGTCAGAGACCATGGCAGAGAAGATCTGCAAGGTGATGGATCTGGGTATGAAGATGGGTGCTCCCGTTATCGGAATCAACGACTCTGGCGGTGCCCGTATTCAGGAAGCAGTGAACGCCTTGGCAGGATATGCAGAGATTTTCGAGCGCAACATCCTCGCCAGTGGTGTCATTCCGCAGATTTCCGGCATCTTCGGTCCTTGCGCCGGTGGTGCAGTTTACTCTCCTGCCCTTACCGACTTCACCCTCATGATGGAGAATACCAGTTACATGTTCCTTACTGGTCCAAAGGTGGTAAAGACCGTTACAGGCGAAGACATTGACCAGGAGCACCTCGGCGGTGCCAGCGTTCATGCTTCGAAGAGCGGTGTTACCCATTTCACAGCAAGCACTGAGGAAGAGGCTATTGAGATGATTAAGACTCTCATCAGTTACATTCCTTCAAACAACATGGAAGAGGCTCCGCGCAAAGAGTGCAACGACCCCATCAACCGCATGGAGGATTCACTCAACGAGATCCTTCCCGACGACCCGAACAAGGCATACGATATGTACAAGGTGATCTCTGCCATTGTCGACAATGGTGAGTTCTTCGAAGTACAGCCTAAGTTTGCAAAGAACATTATCGTAGGTTTCGCACGTTTCAACGGACAGAGCGTGGGTATCGTTGCTAACCAGCCTGCTGCCTATGCAGGTGTGCTCGACGTGAACGCTAGCCGCAAGGGTGCACGTTTCGTACGTTTCTGCGATGCTTTCAATATTCCAATCGTCACACTTGTTGACGTTCCCGGATTCCTTCCCGGAACAGGTCAGGAGTACAACGCCGTCATCCTGCACGGAGCACAGTTGCTCTACGCATTCGGCGAGGCTACAGTGCCAAAGGTTACAGTAACTTTGCGTAAGAGTTATGGTGGTAGCCACATCGTGATGGGATGCAAGCAACTCCGCACCGACATCAACTATGCATGGCCAAACGCAGAAATCGCCGTGATGGGAGCATCTGGTGCCGTTGCCGTTCTTTATGCAAAGGAAGCCAAGGCTCAGGAAGACCCGAAGGCATTCCTCGCAGAGAAGGAAGAAGAATATGTAAAACTGTTCCAGAATCCTTATCAGGCAGCCAAGTATGGTTACATTGACGATGTCATCGAACCGCGTAACACTCGTTTCCGCATCTGCCGTGCACTGGCTCAACTTGCTACTAAGCGCGAGAGCCTGCCCGCAAAGAAGCATGGTAACATTCCAATGTAATTCTTAAAATACTATCGTATGTCAAAAAACAACAAAGAAGTGTATGCTGCCATTGCCCTGGCTCTTCATGAGTTCCAAGGCAACAACGTGCACGACAAAGAGACAGGAATCATCACCATTAAGGAGCATCATTCTGACTGGTCCTCACGTATGTTGACGATGACTCTCAATCCTTCATAATCAACCATATCACGTATGAAAGAATACAAGTATACAATCAACGGAACGAAATACGAAGTTGCCATCGGCGACATCGTAGAGAACATCGCAACTGTAACAGTCAATGGCGAGGAGTACAAAGTTGAGATGGAGCGTGAACAGGAACCAGAAAAGAAGAAAGTGGTGGTAAAGACTGGCGTTGCCAAAGAGGCAGCCGCCGACGATGCCCCAGTTTCCAATGGTCCTGTGAACACAGCCAACGCCTTGAAGGCTCCGCTGCCAGGTGTCATCACTGACATCAAGGTGGCTGTTGGCGATGAAGTTAAGGCTGGCGACACAGTCGTTGTACTCGAAGCAATGAAGATGGCCAACAACTTGGATGCCGAAAAGGGCGGAAAAGTGACTGCTATTCTTGTTAAAGTCGGCGATAGCGTCATGGAAGACAGTCCTCTCGTTGTTATTGAATAATGACAATAAAAAAGAAGCCGCCTCTGATAAACAGATGCGGCTTCTTCTTTTTTTATCTATTAATTCTATTTCGCAATCTTGTTTTCTAACGGAAACACGACGGTGGGTTTATAGTGCTTTGCCTCCTCAAAATCCATGAGAGCATAAGACATGATAATCACCGTGTCGCCAACAAGAAACTTACGGGCAGCAGCACCATTCAGGCAGATACAGCCCGAACCGCGCTCACCGCGTATGACATAGGTCTCGATTCGCTCCCCATTGTTATTGTTCACCACCTGAACCTTCTCACCGGCTATCAGATTGGCTGCATCCATCAGGTCCTCATCTATTGTAATGCTTCCCATGTAGTTGAGGTTGGCCTCTGTCACCTGAACACAATGGAGTTTGCTCTTAAGCACTTCAATCATCATTTCCGTTACTTTTTATATGTGAAAATCATTCCTTATACTTGATATGGTCTATGAGACGTATGGGAGTCTTACCGCAATAGACGGTGATACATCCCACCACATAATGGCTGTCATCCCACGAAGAAACATCTTGTAGCGTATTTCCATCAACGATAGAGAAATACTCCACCTCAAGTCCCTCCACGGAATTGATGCCTTCCACCACCTTGTCGTGTGTCTCGGCTACCGTGTGAGTCTTCGCATAATCAACGCTTTCCTTCAAAGCCCGGTAGATTGCCGGTGCGATGGCACGCTCATCGGGACTGAGCAATGTGTTGCGAGAACTCTTTGCCAGGCCGTCTTCTTCACGCACAATGGGACATTCCACGATTTCCACACCCAGAGAGAGCGCCTTGACCATCGCCTTGACCACTGCTATCTGCTGCCAGTCTTTCTCCCCGAAATAGGCACGGTCGGGTCTGACAATGTAGAAAAGACGACTCACCACCTGACAAACACCATTGAAATGTCCTGGCCTATGGGCACCTTCCATCACAGTAGATACCGGAGGATATTCAAACTGCCTATGGTCAGGTGTAGGATACATCTCCTCGACAGAGGGAGCGAACACGAAATCAGCACCTACTTTTTCGAGCAAGTCACAATCGGATTCCAGTGTACGCGGGTAATTCCTCAGGTCGTTTTTATCGTTAAACTGTGTAGGGTTCACGAAAACACTTACCACCGTAACATCATTCTGAGCCACGCTTTTCTCCACGAGCGAGGCATGACCGGCATGCAAAGCACCCATCGTGGGCACCAGTCCAATCTTCTTACCCTGCTTGTGCAAAGGAAACAAAGCATTCTGAAGATCCACTATTCTCTGATAAACTATCATCTTATTTATATAATGGTTTTGAAAATCGGGTGCAAAATAACAACATTATTATGAAATATGCAAGGATTAGTTTTAATTTTTACCAATAATAAGACTCATTTTTCTAAATTAATCAAAATATTATCGGAAATACAAGTTTTTTTCGTACCTTTGCATTGATTTATAAATAATATCATCATGAAGGCAAAGAAAGTATTATTCATCAACCAGGAAATCACCCCATACGTACCCGAAAGTGAACTGTCGCTGTTAGGAAGACGTCTTCCCCAAGCCATACAGGAAAAAGGGTATGAGATTCGCACATTCATGCCCAAATGGGGTAACATCAATGAACGTCGCGGACAGTTGCACGAGGTAATACGCCTGTCGAGAATGATGCTGATAATTGATGAGACCGACCATCCACTTATCATCAAAGTAGCCTCGATACCCCAAACCCGCATCCAGGTCTATTTCATCGACAACGACGATTATTTCAGCCGTCGCCAGATGGAGGCTGATGAGAACGGTGAGGAGTATCCTGACAATGGAGAGCGCGCCGTCTTCTTTGCCCGCGGCGTATTGGAAACCGTAAAGAAACTCAGATGGACACCCGACATCATCCATTGCCAAGGCTGGATGAGCGCCATTATCCCTCTGTATATCAAGACTGCCTATCATGATGAGCCTTCATTCGCAAACACAAAAGTCATTACTTCGCTTTTCAGCAAGGAACTGAAGAATGAATTGGGCGAGAACTTCAAAAGAGGTATTGAATACAAACAGGCGAAAGCATCATTGCTTGACAACTACAACAAGAAGTTTGATTTCGTGGAATTAGGAAAACTTGCCATCGACTATTCAGACGGTGTGGTTGAAGCCGGAAGTGAGGTGAATGCAGAACTGTTGAATTATGCCTTGGAGAAGAAACCCGTCTTGAGGTATCCTGGCGAAGAAGGGTTTGGCGATGCCTATGACCAGTTCTACGATTTGGTCTATGGCGATGTAGAATAATAAAATGTTCATTAAGAATAAACATTCAATGAAAGCAAGACTATTGGCAGGACTGGCACTGCTATGCATGCTCTTTGTATCCTGCGATGACACGACAGAAACCATTGGTTCATCTCTCACGGATAACATGGACCATCTTACCATATCCACAGATACATTTAAGGTAACGACGAAGTCGATTGTGGCTGATTCCGTTTTGTCAAGGAACACACTCGGGTATCTCGGAAGAATCAAAGACCCAGAGACAGGTGCCTACATCACAGGCGACTTCATGGTGCAGTTTCACGCTCTCGAGGACTTTACTCTTCCTGAGAAAGAAAGTATTATAAGCCTCAACGATGATAGTGAAATCATTGCCGACTCCTGTGAGATCAGACTTTTCTATACAGATTTTTATGGCGACTCATTGTCTACCATGAAGGTTACTGTGCATGAAATGGACAAGCCGATGGAAGAAGGTGTAAAATACTATTCTAATTTCAATCCGATTGCCAACGGATATGTCAGAACCGATGGCATGAAGACAGATAAAGTGTACACCCTGGCTAACTTGACATACAGCGACAGTCTTCGTGCAACGGGAAATTACATGCCGAATATCCGCATTCCGTTGAATGAGCCTTATACAGATAAAAACGGTAAAACATACAACAATTTCGGCTCATATGTCATCAACAAGTATTATGAGAACCCATCCAATTTCAAGAACGCTTATACCTTTATCCATAACGTATGTCCAGGATTCTACATCGAAGTGAAAGACGGATTGGGAGCCATGGCGTACATTTCCATAAGCCAGTTGTTCGTATATTACCGCTTTAAAAAAGACGATAATATCTACGTGAGAGCCGATGTCTTTGCCGGAACAGAAGAAGTGCTTCAGACGACAAACATCACAAATGACAAAGAAACCATCAATCGTCTGGCAAGCGACAATACGTGTACCTACCTAAAGACACCTGCCGGCATTTTCACAGAAATGACACTGCCTGTTGACGACATTCTCAGATATCACGAAAATGACACGCTGAATGCAGCCAAGATAAGCCTGACTCGCATGATTGACAATACACATGGCGAGTATTCGCTTGACAAGCCCACCACCCTGCTGATGGTGGAACGCGACAGCATGTATACGTTCTTTGAAAAGAATGATATTGCCGATGGCTCACGCTCCTATCTTTCCACGGCTTCGGGAAACACATATACTTTCTCCAACATATCCAACCTGATCAGAATCATGGCTGATGCCAAGGCGAAAGGAATGAAAGAAAACAGCAACTGGCTTGAAAAGCATCCAAACTGGAACAAGGTTGTTATCATTCCTGTTCAAGAAACATATGTGCAAACGTCTGTTCTTGCAAAGGTTACTCACGACATGAAACTGTCAAGCGCGAAACTCGTAGGAGGCTCGAACAATCCTTATGATGACATCAAAATAAGTGTTATCTACAGTAAATTTGCCGGGAAATAGACATGGCAGACAACTATCTGGAACGTCACCGCGAAGAATATGAACAAAAGAAAGCGATGTGGCTGAAGAAAAAGAAGAATTATCACACTGGCCCAAGGCGAACCATCGAGCGCCCTGAAGACGAGGCCTTATAGTCACATCGAGCCAGTATTCTGATACCTGTTCTTTCTGTTCAAGTATTACTTCAGAATCTTATATCGGGCAAACTTTAAGAGCAATTGTTTCGTTCCCGCATTGCGGAACTGAACAGTTGCTTTTGTATTCTCACCAGTGCCTTCAACTTTCACAACATCTCCCACACCAAAACGCTCATGCTCAATAACATTACCTTCGTGAAGAAGTGCACTCCCGGCCGTGGCTGAAACTGCTGACGGGGCCTTTCCTACCATATCAGCAATGCGGCGCAAGTTTCCGCCAGCCGACTGGAACTGCCGTTTGAAACGGGAAGAGAACGGATCTTGCGGTGTTTCCTCACGATGTCCCACGATGCGAGGCTTCGGATCTGCCTTGAACTGACTGGCCACGGGGGCTGAATTCTGCCATTTTCTACGGTCTGAGTAGCCGCCAGCATAACCTTTATATGTATTCCCAAAGAGATTCTCATTCACACTCCCGTCATCAACTTCCGACTCTATTGTCAAATAACGAGGGTCGATATCATTGATGAAACGACTGGGAGTGTCAAACTCCATCTTTCCGAAGCGCCAACGATTCTTGGCACAAGTGAGAATACAATGCTTCTCTGCCCTTGTTATTGCCACATATAACAGGCGGCGCTCCTCTTCAAGTTCGCGTTTTGAATTGACAGACAACGGGCTCGGGAAAATATTCTCTTCCAAACCAACTACAAAAACAGTGGGAAACTCCAACCCTTTTGCACTATGTATCGTCATCAGCACCACTCTATGTCCCTCATCCTTACCATCACTGTCAAGATCAGTAAGGAGTAACACCTCTTGTAAAAAGTCGGTTAGCGACACTTCGTTCTCGCGTCCCTCCTCTCTCCTACTTGCCACGAAATCCTGCATTCCACTGAGAAACTCCTCAAGGTTCTCCTGTCGTGACATCGACTCTGGAGAAGTATCAGAATACAAGTCTGCAGAAATTCCACTTGCCTTAATGATTTCCGTTCCCAGTTCATAGGCATCGGCCGTAGCGAAACGAGCGATGAACGAAAGAATAAGTTCACGGAACTGCTGGAGTTTTGCCATGGTTCCCTTATTCACATTCAATCCGTTTTCAAAAGGATGACAGATTACGCTCCAAAGACTAACGTTCCGGCTCATTGCGGCAGCGGCTATTTTTGCAACGGTGGTGTCTCCAATACCGCGAGCAGGATAATTGATTACACGCTTAATAGCCTCTTCATCATCTGGATTGGCCACAATCCTGAAATAAGCAATAATATCTTTGATTTCCTTGCGCTGATAAAAACTCAAACCACCATAGATTCTGTAAGGAATATTCTCTTTACGCATCGTTTCCTCGAAACTACGGCTCTGTGAATTGGTGCGGTATAGGATTGCGAAATCACTATATTCACATTTCTCCTTTCGTTTGATTCTTTTGATTTCATTGCAGACGATAATGGCCTCCTCCTTATCGCTATATGCTGGTTTTAGCACAAGTTTTTCACCCTCATCTTTGCGACTGTATACATCTTTAGGTATCTGCCGCTCATTTTTCTTTATCAAACTATTGGCTGCCTGAACAATACGCTGTGTACTCCGATAGTTCTGCTCCAACTTAAACAGTTTGGTTTGGGTGTACATCTGCTGAAAATCCAAGATATTATCGATATTCGCTCCACGGAAACCATAGATACTTTGCGCATCATCCCCCACGACGCACACTCGCTGCGAATCTTTCGTGAGTTGCAACACAATACGTTGTTGCACGGAGTTAGTGTCTTGATACTCATCGACTAAAACAAACTGGAACCTGTCCGCATACTTCTGACGGATCTCCTCATGATCTCTGAAAAGCAAAAACGTCTGGGTCAACAAGTCATCAAAATCCATCGCATTTGCCTGACGACATCTTGCACAATACGCTGTATAAATAGCACTAATAGCAGGCATGCGCGCTTCTTTGTCTCTTTGTAGCACATCCCTGTCATTAGCGTACATTTCAGGCAAGATAAGATGGTTCTTTGCCATGCTGATTCTGTTATGTACCGCTGCCGGCTTATAGACTTTGTCGTCCAGTTTCATCTCTTTGATGATGCTCTTAACCAGAGAACGAGCATCGGCCTCATCATATATTGTGAAGTTTCCTGAATAACCGACATGCTCTGCCTCCACTCGGAGGATCCTTGAAAAAATAGAATGGAAAGTTCCCATCTGAATATACCGGGCGCTGTCTCCCACTAAAGACACGACACGCTCTTTCATTTCTCGCGCCGCCTTATTGGTAAAAGTCAATGCCAGAATATTCCAGGGTTTCAACCCCATTTGTAAAAGGTAGGCAATTTTATATGTCAGGACACGCGTCTTACCCGATCCCGCTCCTGCTATAACCAGCGATGGGCCGTCAACATACTCCACTGCAGCCCGCTGAGATTCATTCAATGACTCAAGTACACTATTATCCACAGTAATAATACTATTCTTATAATAACATCATCTTTTTTTATAAATGCCTCCGTCAACAGTACGGGGATCTACATCCTGACCTTCCAAAGGGAATAAAGGAATGAACTTCATCTCCTTCATAATCCTATACTTACGTTTTACCATATAGTCTGAAGGGGATTTTGAGGAAAATTTGCGAGGATTAGGCAGCGTTGCTGCAATCAGCGCACAGTTGGCACGTGTCAATTCCTTGGCAGAGCACCCAAAATGCTCTTTTGCCACGGCCTCGACACCATAAATTCCATTTCCCATCTCAATGGAATTAAGATAAACCTCCATAATTCGCTGTTTACTCCACATCAACTCCATCAATACGGTGAAATAGGCTTCAAGCCCTTTTCTCACCCAAGAACGTCCCGGCCAAAGGAAAACATTCTTTGCTGTTTGCTGGCTTATCGTGCTGGCACCTAATTTCTTTTTACTCTCCAGATTACGTATGGCTGCCTTTTCTATCGCTTGGTAATCAAAACCATGATGTTTAAGAAATCTCTGATCTTCACTTGCCATTACCGCAACAGGCATACTGGGCGACATCCCTGACAACGGAACCCAGTGGTGCTTTAACTTCAGCGGTTCTCCTTGTTGATGTTGTTCTATCAATCTGATTAGCATCAATGGGGTGACAAACACAGGAACAAACCGAAATGCTGCAACAGCAAGGATGGTGGAAGCAAAAAATGCCACCACCATCCATCTGATAGTTTTCTTTATGATTTTCAATGCGCTAAATAATAATCTGCGTTTTTATCTGCTTTACTGCAAAGTACCATTATTAGCAGCATTGATCATGTCCTGACTCGGATAGAGGTATACCTCTACGCGACGGTTCTGCTGACGACCAGCAGCAGTAGAATTGTCAGCAACAGGATCTGCCTGTCCAAGACCTTCCACACTCTTAATCTGTCCGCCAACACCCTGAGCAGCCAGATACTTCTGAACTGACTGTGCACGCTGCAGTGAGAGAGTTTCGTTCTTCTCTATGCTCTGCTCGGCGGTAGAATTCTTCCAGCCCTGATTATCGGTGTAGCCCTTGATGGCAACATCAGCACCAGTATTTGCCTTCAGCACGTTTGCAAACTCAGTAAGAGAGTTCTTAGCAGATGCCTGAAGTGTAGAACTGCTTGACGGGAAGAGGATACCAGAGTCAAATGTAACCTTTACTCCCAGTGTATTGCCATTGGCATCGGTAATACCTTCTACCTTGGCGTTCTCTACAGCAGCAGCAGCAGCCTTTGCCTTATCCATTTTCTTGCCGATGAGCACACCAGCAGTTGTTCCTACAGCAGCACCAATGGCAGCACCAATAGCCGTGCTCTTTGTATTCTTACCGATAATCTGACCGAGGATACCACCAAGAGCGGCACCACCGCCACCACCAATGAGTCCACCTTTGGCTGTGTTGTTCATGCCACAACCTGAAAGCAATACGAGGGAGCAAAGTCCCAAAATTGATAACCTAAATGATTTCATTGTTTTGTAAATTTAAATTGTTTATACTAATTATCTGTCTATAAAAACAATGCAAAGATAATTCAATTTTCTGAATTTACAAGCAAAATAAACATTTTTAAGGTTTTTGAAAAGAAGAATGACTGTTATTTGCCGATAATAGCATTTTTTTTCGTACTTTTGCAGCCAAAAAGACAAACATTATTCATTATTAATATGGCAAAAGAACTGAAAGATTTGACCAAGAGAGCAGACAACTATAGTCAGTGGTTCAACGACTTGGTTATAAAGGCTGATTTGGCAGAACAGTCAGCAGTGCGCGGATGTATGGTTATCAAACCCTACGGCTACGCCATTTGGGAAAAGATGCAACAGCAGTTGGATAAGATGTTTAAGGAAACAGGTGCGCAGAATGCCTATTTCCCTCTTCTCATACCCAAATCATTCCTATCAAGAGAGGCAGAACATGTTGAGGGTTTTGCAAAAGAATGCGCTGTTGTCACGCATTACCGTCTTCGCGCCAAAGAAGACAAAAGCGGAGTGGAAGTAGATCCTGCCGCCAAATTAGAGGAAGAGTTAATTGTCCGCCCCACATCAGAGACAATTATTTGGAATACATATAAGAATTGGATTCACTCTTGGCGTGATCTGCCGCTCATGTGCAACCAGTGGTGCAACGTGATGCGATGGGAGATGCGCACCCGGCCCTTCCTCCGTACTAGCGAATTCCTCTGGCAAGAAGGTCATACCGCCCATGCCACACGGGAAGAGGCTGAGGAAGAAGCACAGAGAATGCTGAAAGTATACGCCAAATTTGCAGAGGAATGGATGGCTGTACCCGTGGTGCAAGGAGTGAAAAGCGAGACAGAGCGATTTGCAGGAGCACTTGACACGTATACCATAGAGGCAATGATGCAAGATGGAAAAGCACTTCAAAGTGGAACAAGCCATTTCCTGGGTCAGAACTTCGCCAAGGCTTTTGAGGTTACCTACCTGAATAAAGAGAATAAGCCAGAGTATGTTTGGGCTACATCATGGGGCGTGTCTACGCGTCTGATAGGTGCATTGATTATGACCCACAGCGATGACAACGGACTTGTATTGCCGCCGCGCCTTGCTCCCATCCAGGTTGTTATCGTACCCATCACCAAGGGGGCTGAGCAATTGGAAGCCATCAGTGAACGTCTACGGCCGATCATCGACGAGTTGCGTGCTGCAGGAATCTCTGTTAAATACGACGATTCCGACAACAAGCGCCCAGGATTCAAATTCGCCGATTATGAGTTAAAGGGTATTCCTGTACGTCTTGTTATGGGCGGACGCGATTTGGAGAACGGAACCATCGAAGTGATGCGTCGTGATACACTCGAAAAGGAAACCCACCCACTTGAAGGCATTGTTGAATATGTGGAAAAACTGCTTGATGAAATACAGCAGATCATTTTCAACAAAGCAAAAGCATACCGCGATGCACGCATCTATGAATGCGACAACTATGAGGAATTCAAGGAAAGGGTAAAGGATGGTGGTTTCTTCCTTTGCCATTGGGACGGAACAGCAGAAACAGAAGCCAAGATCAAAGAAGATACTCAGGCAACAATACGCTGCGTACCTTTCGGTGTAGAGCAGACACCTGGAGTAGACATGGTTTCAGGAAAACCGGCAAACAAACGCGTAATCATTGCTCGCAGTTACTGATTATCGCAAAACAACGGATAAAATCAAAGGGGGCGTGTCTCACGACATGTCCCCTTTACATACTTACTAAAACTAAATTAACCACTAAAAAAAACTAATCCTTATTAAATGTTATGTTTGTCGATTGCAAAGATACAATGATTTTTTTTAATAGCAATACTAAAATGTGTTTTTTTTGATATTTTAGCGCAATATTCCCTTATTTGGTCGCCAAAAATAAAGATTTAGTACAAAATGCTATAAGTAAGCACATACTGTGGCTGCACAACGTATTCTACTTCTGCCGTCACGTTTCGTTTTAAATTACTTATACTCACAACACCTTGCTCAGAAAGTTCAAATGGTTCGACCTTCATCTCGAAAAAAACAAGTTGGTCGGAAGAAAAGAGTTTATAAACAGTTTCTTTGCCGCACCAATGAAGCAATTGATGTACAGTTGACAAAGCCTTTTCATCTTCACGAATGAACTTTCCAGCAATCTTCCCCACCCTGTCACTCATATACTCTATATCTATTCCAACAGGATGATGCTTAGACAGAATTACGGCACAGAAGCCTTTGGTATGACTCACACTGATCTGATGCCCGTTTTCCAAATACGGTTTTCCATCACCATTATGAAGAATTGACATGTTACGGCCTACCATAGCATGTAACAATGCCCTAACACAAACGTATTCTTTCTGACGAATTGTTGATTTATAAAGACGCGACGCTTCGTCATACCATGCACTAAAGACAGTCGGACTCTCTGTCATTTCCCAAATACCGACATACGCGTCATGATGAAAAACTGGAGAGATGGATACGAGAGGCATTAGTTTTCCTTGTCTTTAACGTTCTGATCCGATTCCTTCAATACCACTTTCACACGTGAAATTCTACGTTCTTCCAATTGGAGAATCTCAAAGAAATAGTGCTTGTACTCCAATTTCTCATGAATCTTGGGAAAATCGCCCTTGATTTCAAGCAATAAACCTGCCAAGGTGTCAGCATCGCCCCCCACTTCGTCAAACTCATCATCGTCAATTTCCAATATTCTACAGAAATCGCTCAATAATGTTTTTCCTTCGAACACGTATGTATTCTTATTTAGTCTTGTAAACGTTTTTTCCTCCTCGTCATACTCGTCATTAATCTCACCGACGATTTCTTCCAAGATATCCTCAAGCGTTACAATACCACTGGTGCCGCCAAATTCATCTACGACAATTGCTATATGCACCTTGTTGTCCTGAAATTCTCGCAACAAATCATCTATTTTCTTTGTTTCTGGAACGAAATAAGGAGGACGAATCAGACTCTGCCACCGAAAAGTGGCTGGTTTCCCAAGATGAGGCAGCAAATCCTTGATGTACAGCACGCCACGGATGTTATCAGAATTGTCTTGATAAACAGGAATACGGCTGTAGTTGTTCTCAACAACACAGTGAATGACATCTGCGAAACTGCTTTTAATATCCAAGTCAACGACATCTTGACGACTTGTCATCACCTCCTTTGCCGTCTCGTCGCCAAACCGGATAATACCTTTCAACATACTCTGTTCCTCCTTGATGTCATCTTTGTCTGTAAGTTCCAGAGCCTGCTCCAAGTCATCCACGCTTAATACACGGTTATCGTGCTGCACGACCTTTTTTGCAAGAATGCCACTGCGCAGCAACACCGACTCTAACGGCCAAAACAAACGGCGCATGATAAGTATTCCTCCAACTACTCTTCTACAGAATTTCAATGGGTTCTGACGTGCATAGATCTTAGGCATGATTTCGCCAAAAAGCAAGAGAAGGAATGTGAGTATCACTGTGATACACAAGAACTGCAACCAATGAGCATTTCCAAAATCAACTAAATTCACAAAGACATAGTTGCAGAGCATGATAATGGTGACATTCACAAAGTTGTTGGCAATCAGAATGGTTGCCAAAGTGCGTTCACTATCCTTACGAAGCAGTTCTATATTGCGGTCGGCTCGGTTACGATCAGCATCCATGTCATTTAAGTCTGTCGGTGACAGACTGAAAAATGCGATTTCAGATCCGCTGGCAAAACCGGAAAATACCAATAAAACGACAGCCAGCACTGCGGCGATAACGACACCCAGTCCTGGCTCTAATAAATGAACCTCAGATAAAGTTGCTTGTAATGTTGAAATATCCATGTCAGAACGGCAGTTCTTTATTGCTTTCGGACGGTGTTACAGGCGTATCGGATACCATTCCTGCCGAAGCAGACGGCTGAGTTTGTTTTGGAGTAAGCATTTCCATGTTCTCCACAAGAATCTCTGTCACATACCGCCGCTCACCCTTCTGAGTGTCGTATGAACGGTATCTGATTCTTCCTTCCACGTAGAGTTTGTCCCCTTTATGAACATATTGCTCTACAATTTTGGCCAGGTTTCGATAAAAGACAAGATTGTGCCAGTCTGTTCTGTCTGGCACCTGCGTCCCGTTCTGCAGAGTATACCCACGTTCTGTTGTGGCAAGAGAAACCTGTGCTACAGCCTGGTCTTGGTCGTAGTATCTAACGTCAGGGTCTTTTCCGACATTCCCGATCAACATTACCTTATTCATACCTTCTGTTCTTTTGTTGGTTTTATCACTTCCAGTGTCCAAGATACTTGAACTTAAAATTCTTTCCCTTCGCGGACGGGAACTGACTACGGCTATCAACCCTACCGCGCAGATGCTCCACGATCCTCGTATAGGCATCATATGCGCTATTGGCTTTCAACTGCGCCACAAAACGTGTGTCACGATATTCATGCTTGCCAGTGGAAGGAACCATGACAACGCGCTTGAAATCAAGCGATGCTTCATACCATCCAGGACGCTCCTCATTAAGACGTGCTATAGCAGGGGGAATAATCTCCCTATGCTCTGCTTCTGCTGCCAATGTAGAACGCAAGGCTTTCTTCTGCTTGAAATCAAGCATTGTGGCAGCCTCTGTCTTGATGATGATGAAATAAACACGTGGGCGCACTTTGTACCGCTTGGGGTAATACACTTCACTTTCAGCATATTCCCTGACATCTGCTTCCAAATCAGGATTCATTCCCACCTCGGGAATAGAACGCAGAAAATCAATTGCATCATCGACATTAGTAACTAATGTCTCATTGTCAAAATAGCGTATGTATAAATTCATGTACGTTGTTTTTCTTGTAAATAACTGTAAAGTCTCTTCCTAAACCAAGGGGAAGAGCGGAAAACGGGACTCGGACCCGCGACCCCAACCTTGGCAAGGTTGTGCTCTACCAACTGAGCTATTTCCGCATAAAAACCAACTCAAGAAACTCTTTTGTGTGAAGAGGAGGAGACTCGAACTCCCACGTCACAATTGACACTACCCCCTCAAAGTAGCGCGTCTACCAATTCCGCCACCTCTCCAACAAAAAGCATTCTGCAACAGAAAAATATTGCCTTACTCTATGT